>Ga0214545_1001831_pt1 | contig 40508 bp, 15 predicted proteins | sample CNSS4metaG_FD_160064 | JGI IMG/M metagenome (GOLD analysis project Ga0214545, IMG submission 160064) | Root nodule microbial communities from cowpea collected in UCLA plant growth center, Los Angeles, California, USA - CNSS4 | ecosystem: Host-associated > Plants > Roots > Nodule | place: USA... | reverse complement strand
CACACACACACATATATATATATATATATATATATCAATATTATATGATTTAAGAAAATTATTTAAAAGTCATTAATTTATAAATATTGTATGTTTTCTTTTTGCAGTGATAACTTATTCGATGGGAGCAGTGTAGTTGTAGTTTTAAAGGCACATCTCGAGATTGAGGAGCCATCTTTTAGGTCATAAGGAAGTCTCAATAGGAATCTGTTGTAAATGGTTAACTTGTGTTTATAGTTAGAAATGTTTTGTATGTATAATTGATATATTTATATAGTCCGATCATTTGTAAGACTATATTAATATATTTTATACATTTGTTTATCTATTTTGAATACTAGGATGGAACATCCTAATTTATTAGTTTTAAGCTGTTAAAATTAAGATGTTATCTGAACAATTTTAAAAGCATCACATATAGTATTATTAAACAAGTTGATAATTTAGTATCAATATTACTTGAGTTCAAACTACTTCATTCAAAGTGTCACTGTAGGTGCAAATTATTTGAAAGATCATGAATATGTTGAAGTTAACAACGTTTGGCTCGTTTGTGCGAAAGAGGAAGAAAAAACAGTTGGGACGTATATGATGTATATAATGTGGCGTATGGAGACTTTGACTCGTATTGCTTGTGGACATTAAATATTTAGAATATAATAGTATATATATAATTATTTTATTTTATCAATTGTATCTTATGAATTCTTTCACATTGTGATTAATCATAATGCTGAAGCTTTTCTTACACAGAAAAAAATGACCAAGAAAATCAAATTTGTTCAATGAAAGGGAACCACATGTTACTGTACTGTAGTTCTTGAAGTGTTGTTGCAGTTTCTTGATTGGAACACGTGTCTGCAAAAAGAGTTCTCACTGGACCGTCTGAATGAAAACATAAATACTTATTAAAATCATTCATTCAACAAAACTTCAAACTTTAAGATGTAAACAAGGTATGCTTCTAACATTGGATAAATTCTCACATCAAGCTGCATTGGAAATTTCATTTTATTTATACATTATTTTTAGTTTATAAAAAGTAATTTTTTGTATTTTTTATATTATTTATAAAAACTTATTTAAGTAGAACCTTAACAGGATATACTAAAATTTAAAATATCCATCTAAAAAGTATTTCGTACTTAATAATATTTTTATTTCGACATTTAGTTTTGTTTTCAAATATTACTGTATAAATTAAACATTTGCAAATAGTTTTACTTGAATAAATTTATTAATCATTACTAAATTAAAGAATAAATTTATGACAAAAGGAGAAATTGAGTGACAAACACTATAACTTGAAGAAGTAACACTGTATAACCAAATTGTATCAAAAGATACATGATATTCACACTCAAATGATTTATATGCATCAACTAATGCAGAGGGATCGATGTGCAAAATAAATTAAAAGAATGAATATAATTCATGAGCTTATAGGAAAGTAACTTGAATAGAACAGTGTGGTCAAAAACATACTTATTATAATAAAATTGTTCTTAAATTTGATGATAAATATTATTCATTTTAAAATGTGGATTCTATTACAATTTTATTCTTAAAAGACATATCAAAATATAAAAGAAAATAAAGATATTTAAACAATTTTAAAGTATCATATTTTTAAGTGATGTATAACTATTGGATGGGATAGAAACAAAAATATGTTTAAACTTACAATAATTGTTTTTGAAATAAACACTTATTAACATAATTACTAATTTAAGAAAAATAAATAAATTATTTGTTGAAATAAAATAAAATAATCATATTAATAAATAAGCTCTTCCCTTAAACAGGTAAGCACGAATAAATCAACCCAGAATTGCATTACACAGCGGCGGTACAGTGGACAAATACAGAAAAAATGGAGGAAATTTCGAGCAGTCAAACTAAACTAAGATATTAAATGTGTAATAACTTAGAAGGATTTGGTAGTAATGTATATTATTTCGACACATTAAGATTAGACGCAACACGGTACGCAGAAAATAGATCAATTCATTAACGAAAAAAAAAAAACCCGAAATATTTTAATGTTTTACTACAACTTTAGTAAACATGAACTGAAAAATGGAACACTGTACAAAATTAATTACATATGACAAAAAAATCTTTTGATTAAATTATTAACTTCCATTTTATTGCATAACTTTTGTTACCTCACCGATGCACTTATTATTTTGATCACATTGTCAATAAACAAAAAGTAATTAATAGTTTGATTTTCTTGAAGAAAATTTGTGGCTAGGAACAGTGATTTAAATATTAAAGAATGTATATTTAAAAACCTTGGAACCAAATTAAAGCACAAACTTCAGTCATTCCCCATCAAAAGGTCGATAAACAATTATTTTATCCAGAGGTTAGATGTATCCACTATCAGTGTGCATGACTAAATAAAATATACTTCCGTTACTTCATCAATAATATAAATAATTAAAACAAATAATATACAAATGCATATTTTTAAGATTGCATAACATTAAATGATAAAGTTAATAAACTTAAAAGCATTGTATAAAATTTACATTCGAATAAAATTTCCACACCCAGTATTGAGTAAACAAAATGAACTGATAATGAATTTATTTAAATAAGCTTTATAATAAACACTTAAAATAATAATAATAATATAACCTTGTCTCTACACTAATTTTAATTTATGAATAAATTAATTTACAAAAAACTATAGTACAACTTTTATAAATTATTATATTTAATTTATTTATTAACTAATTTTATCTTACCAAAAATACTTGTTTCAAAGTTTTCTTATTTTTCTTTAAGAAATGCTTTGAAAAAAAATAATTGTCCAGCTACACTCGATTATTATTACAAAAGTTCAGCCAAAATGATTTTTAATTACTTGCATTGTCGAAAATAAATTATATATTTTGTATTTTAACAAAATAAATAAATAATAGATGTATAAACTTCAAATATAAACATGGGTTTAATGAAAGTAATGAAATGATCTAAAAGAGACAAGAAACACCTTTAAGGGTATAAAAGCAATTCAAACTAATTTACTGATCCGACCAATTTTAGACGATTCTTGATCCATTATTTAACTCATAAGTTTCATGATCAGCTAACGTTTAGAACAAACCGGTTATCTGTCCAACCATCCAGATTCTCAGACTTAGCTGCAGAACTATTTTTTACACAATAACAATCTAATGCTAATGCAGGCGTTATAACCAACAAAGATCATCAGAAATCCAAAGACACATTCTACAAAATGAGATCTTATCCATGAATAATCAATCTCGAAAATAAAATGCTGTCCAGGTTAATAAAGAACAAGATATACATCGTCCCAAAAAAACTTTATAAACCAATAAAAAAATAAGATTAGACGAGTTTGAAAACTTGGCTACCATTTCACCCAGCAAATTCCTGTACATTGCCATCTCTTCAATTAAGGTTCATTAGGCTTACCCTACGCCTTCTAATGACCTCAATATTCACAAAGATATATATATTTTTTTTTAATTTTTGAGAATATGTTAGAACAGCACTGCTTGGCAGTTACGGGAGGTCCCAGACAACTGGGAGATCCCAGACAATATATACCTAGCAGCAAAAACTTTGGATTTACATGATATATAATAATCAAGGAAAGATACATCTCCCTAATGATCTTAAGTTTCCAACAAAAACCCACAAAAAAGCACATAAAGCAATAAGAATAGGGAAGAAAAGGAATGAAAATCCCTTTCTGCCTGCTTTCTTCGTAGTTACGGTGTCTTTACCTGCAGCAATGTTTGTGTGCCTGAGCTTTACCCGGCTGAAGCTAGACATTCGATTCAAAGCTCGATTCACCAAAGCACTTTCAGCAGCTGATGCAGGAGTAGTAGGTATTGACTCAACAAAGGCCCAGAGAGAAGAGGAGAAGCTACTTGTAGAAACATCTTCCACGGTGCTACTTTGATTGTAATTGCCTTCCGTAGGAAAGCTGAGAGATTCACATACAACACCTAAAACATGACCAAAAAACAAAAAACTAGCATATATCAGGGGATAGCCTAAGACATTTGTTTTAGATTTTACAAAACAGACACTTGAAACTGGCTCGGCTCTCATTTTCCCAGAGGGAATATTAAGTCAGAAAACTTAATTTGAGTTTTAAAAGCTATCAAAATGGCACAAATTTTATACTCCAGAAAAGTTCCTGCCAAGCATAAGCTGGCATGTCAATCAAGAGCATTAAACTGTGAAGAGCTCAGAACAAATGAGATGGGAAGCTTGCATCTCCATCCGAATCAAAGAGTAAAATCATTTTTTGGCAGTGGAGCAACACTGTATCGTGTGCTGTTGACTATACCTGGGGATGATAGTGAGCAAGAATCAACAAAGCCTTCTTCTGATCGAATCAGGGTGTTTCTTTCACCGTGCATCCACAAGTCACCAACAGTTTTGTTGGCATCCTCTGGATTGGATAGCAACTGGTAACTTTGACTTTCGTTATTGTTGCTGACAAGGGCATTTGTATATGCATGTGAATCTGTTTCGTGAATTATTGGCCCCAGGTCACGAAGAAACATCTCTGCATCTTGGTACAGATCAAGTTCACTTAACCCATCTTCAAACTGCAGGTACTCCACCGGATTTTCCACATTTGCCAACGTAGATTCATTATCAATGAGATCATTAATTTCCAAAAAGCCAACCTTATCCAAGTCAAGCCCCTTTGTTTTTATGTTGAAGGCAGAAGAAACCTCAGAAGCTTCAGAAACTTGTAAATGAGAACTAGCCGGCTGGTTGAAATCAAAGCTGGGCTGCACATCAAAATATTGACAGCTATGATCGGTTGTCTCAGGGAACATAACCACCTCAGAGAACTGATCCACAACGGTACTTTGCGTTTCTTCAGAAACAATCTACACAATTTTAGGACAAATATCAGTAAATGACTAGAAAATAAAAGGGCAACAAATCATCAGTAGCTAGGAAAAATCTGATAAAGGACGAAAGGAAGACCAACATTACAATCAACAAATAAATGAGACTGCCTTCTAGTTTCTTTATTTCAGTAGAGATATTCAAAATGTATTATTTTTCAGTATTCACAAATCCAAAACCACAACATATAGCAGCTTTTCATATATTTTTACCGAACAAGATGAATAAGCTACAAATTTTTGCGGTCATATTGGAAGCCAGTTTATAACCAACGACGTCAACAATAATCTTTACCCCCCAGGTAAGGGGAATCAGTTTATAGAAAAAAAGATCAGAACTTGGAAAAGTATAAATAATGACATATATAGTATATGCTGCTAAAGGTTTCCTTCCCCTTCACCCTACCCACATCATAAACAAAAAGGAAATGAAGGTGGATCTAAATCAAAGAAGAAAATTTGAGAAGATCACAGACCTGAGGAAAGTCAAGATAACCATTCACATGCTGCTGATCAAGGACAAGCTCATCATCCAAAATTTCTCTAATGATGTCATTGATTTCATCATCAAGCAAAGGATGCAATGCATTCCCATCCTCAGGGACAACATTTGGAGCCTCCTGATCAGTTATGTTAATATTAAAATCCACAATGTCATCATCCGCTGCCCACTCTTGTTCATTAAATGGTGCACCATACTGTTCACCATTTTTAGGACCAGGTCCGCTTTTCTTGAAAACCTTATAAAGTGCATAGTAGTCCTGATAATGAATTTATTTAAAAAACCGAAAGTCAGTACATTTACTCTTACCATCGTCAAAACAGCAAGGAAAACACATGAAGAAGTTTGAAGAAAAATGGTACCTTAACATCTTGGCATCTCTTAAGCTCCTCTTCATCCATGGTGTATTCATGCATAACCCAATCAGTCCGTGTACCACTAGGAGCTCTGCCTATATAGAAAACCAGGGTTTTTTTCACTCCAACTGCCCTAGAATTGCATATCACATTACGATCCTTTCCTGTTGCCTTCCAGTATCCATGTCTGGTGGCTCGGTTAGACCTTGCACCATTAGGATACTTCCTATCTCTGTGACAGAAAAAGAACCATTGCCTATCTCCAGTTTTCAGTATGGATTGCCCTGCAAAATATTATAAGCCATTAATTAGCTAGTATCCAAACAAGAATAAACTGAATGGCAGCCAGAGTTTTATGAAACAGATTAAAGAAAAAGAAATCATGAGACTGGATATACAAGATAAGTATAGATGCACATAATATCAAAATCTATATAATTTCTGTAAGATAAGCCAAAACTTTAGAACTCCAAAGCACTCACAATATTGAAACATCAATTCCTATTAAATAGCCACCATATCAACGAAGAGATCTCGAACTAACCAACCAAGCAACCCCACCCCCTCCCCCTCATATAAAAAAAAATAAAGAGAGCGTAAATGAAATCAGTCCACAAAGCTAAGGAAAACAAAACCCCTGCGAGCACCCTAACATAAAAAACAAAACATATTGACAGCAACACAAAAATAACTTGAACCGTTAATTAGAGCTAAATATAAAACACCAAATAACACTCAACGCCTTATTGAAGTAAACCCAAGTCAAAAATTGGTACTGCACCAAAAAAAACGCACCCAAAACATCACTTCATCAAAATGCTAAGAACAGTCTCATAACAAATATTTACAACACGAAGATCTGAATTCTCATCCCCACATGAACTTCTAATCGAACAAACAAAACAACCAAATGAAAAGAAACACAAGGGTAGTCAACGCCATAACAATCAGTCAATCATCGACTAAAAAAAATTATAAAGTATAAAGAGGAGAGATCAAATACCAGGCAACTCCTCAGGATCCCACTTATACACATCGGTTTCACGAATAACGTTGAGCTTCAGCCTCTTCCCACAAATCTTCCGCTTCAGATAGTACATCACCAACTCCTCATCCGTGGGATGGAAGCGAAAACCCGGCATCGACGACATCATCTGGCTGAAACAATCAGCAGAACCATATTCCGAAGCCTCACCCATTCTCGATCGTGAGCAAAAACCAAACAACCTCGATCACCCACACCAAACACTACCACTTTCAAAATCAAATCCAAAACCCCCAACAATATGACACGACGCGAACCCCGAGTACTCGAAACCGGCGATCGAAGCCTAGAATCAAAAAACCTAACCAGGGAAATAGAGAACAAAATTTTGGGAATAAAGAAGTGGCGAAGCAAAAATCCCACAACTACATGGTACGAATCGAACCTCCGGGTGAGAGGATCCGAAGACCGAGCTGCGGAACGAAAAACCTAATCCAAGGGTGTTAGAAAGGAACGAAACGCGTGAATTGGGAAAATTGTGAGAGGTTTTGGTTTGGGTTTGGGATAGTGTTGCGGTCAAAGAAGGAAGCTGATATCAGTGGTTGGAGGAACCTTCCTCTGAGGTAGATCAAGTGCCCTTGAGTGAGGGAGTGAGAGTGTGAGATCATCCACGTGATGCGATTGCGTGGGTCTCAAGATTCAACAGTTCCGTGATTTGCCGTGATTAGAGCATTGGGGTCAGAGGTGTACCGGTCACACAATAGGCCGGGTGTATGAGATTGGGATATTGGGTGTGAACATTCGGGTTGGGAATCATACACTCCAAGTCATACTTTTCTTATCCCATACAGTGGTTTCCATTTTTGACTATTAATTGAATGGGTATACGTTAATATGTTAATAGTTTCTTTTATTGTAATTTAAAAATAAAATTGAAAAGTTTTATATATAATTTATTAAAATCAATAAAACCTTTTGTATTGCTTTTTTATCCGAAGAACGTCGTGGGAGTCATGTTTATCAGCTATTACTCTACTGTTAGTATGTAATAAATTTAGTGAAAATATTTAATTTCTTTACATTTAATTTTAACAATGATATACCTAAATTTTAACATGTATCATTTTCAAATAATTATAACACCAATTTAACAAAATATATCAAATTAAATTTTTTTACAAAAATAAAAATTAAATAAGTAAAAAATTGTAATATCCATTTAAATAGAATAATTATATTAAATAAAACATCACATAATTATACCAACTAACCAAGTCATGTCTCATTTTATACCAACCTCATTCTATACCAACACATCAATTTCAGTTTCATTACATCTCATAAAAAATGCATAGTGTCATACTTTAAGTTTTAAAAGTAAATCAATCAATCATTGAAGCAACCAAATAATTCAAAATTAATTCAAAATCAATATGTTGTCAATCCCGCTTAAGCTGAAGAGCTCTCGCTTAGACGACATGAGCCCCTCGCTTAAGCTAAAAGCTTTCGTCTGGGCGAGATTGCAAATAGGTAGCACTATAAGTTTATGCAAGTTCTCGCTTAAGCGATACCTCCTCGTCTGAGCGAGACTTCCCTCACTCAAAACTGGAGTCTGTCGCCTGAGCGACACTCGAGCACGAACCCAGGAGAGTTTCTGTTATTCTCACCTAGACGAGACTTGCTCACCTGAGCGAAAACATGTTTCTCTCCCTACTCATGCATGCAGCCTCAAACACCAAACCAGAAACACAACAAGATATTTTCACTCCAACTTCAACATCATTCAAACACCAAGAACATAAAACAGACAAAAATCGAACAAAATATCTTAAAAACATGAAGTCCTAGCTTCCTTACTTGAACAGATGCTTGCCAACTAACAAAGACACCCAAAGAAGAGCACCACAGCCAGCGACAGAGCTTGGTTGGAGCAGGCGGGGGCCATGACCCCCTCCCCCAAAATTTTTAATTTTTTTTAACTTTTTTTTTTATTTTTTAAATTATATATATTTATAATTTGTTAAATTATTTATGTTTATAAATTTTTTAAATTATATGTGTATTTTTAAATTAGAGAGTAGTATATTAAAAAATTAATGAAAATAAAATTATGTATTTTTTATTTTTTTATAGGATATAATATTTAATGTTAATAAATAATAAAATATTAAATCAAATATAATAAAGAAAATAAATTATTAAGATAATTTTTATTTTTTATTTTTATTGTCTTTTTTAGTTTTTCACATGTTGTATTTATCTCTTACCCTTACCTGATTTCTTTTTATTACGTTACCACACAGGAAGAAAAAAAGTAATTTTCTCTTGTCTCACTTGGTAGTGAATTGATTATCATAATTTTTGTTAGTAATTATGTCTCTCAATTATTAATTATATTATGATAAATTACTTTTTAGTCTTAAACTTGTTTTTTAAATAGGTATATTGTTGAAAAACAAAAGAATAAATTCATTTTTTAGAATTGATAAAAGAAGAGTCAAGATCAAAACATGACAATACGGTTGTTAATCGCATAACAATGGCGACTTTTGAATTGATATGTGCACATTAGAAAAATGGGAAATAAATATTTTGTAAATAATATGATTATTTATATTGAAGAAAAAAAAGCTAAAAAATTTAGTTATGATTAAATTATTTGATAAGTTTAAGGATATGAAAAAACGATGGACAATCAGATAGTTAGTGTAGTTTGTTTTATAGTTATAGCTATACTAGAATATTATTTACTTTCATTGAATGAGTGACGACAATAATATTAAATATGTAAATTTTCAGTACATTATTTTGGTTCCCCCATATATTTTAATCAAGATTCGTCACTGACCACAGCTCTAAAGACGAACTATGCAATTGTAAACTACGGACATAACGGCGAGAATAAATCTCTAGGGACAACCCAAGACTAAACCAAGGTAACCGAGCAGGAAGAGGAGAAAAAAGGGAAAGATTGAACTTAACTTACATGGAGGAAGGACGTTTTGCTAGCTCGGATGAGAAACTTGCTCAAACCCTAACAAAGTTTCTGTTGGAGAAGAAAGTAAGGGAGGGAAACTGTCTTACAAAAAAAAGTATAATGAAATAGTAAGTGTCTGGAAGGGATTTTGGAGTACTAAATGAGCTGACTTGGGACCCTCTAATAAAGTCAGACTCAAACCTTATTAGAGCATAAAAATGGACTTAAAAAAATAAATATTACAATTATAAATTTAGATAAAAAAGCAAAATACTAATTAAATTTTTTTATTAAAAAAAACTCTCACGGTTAAAAAAAAAAACTACTACGTAACATTATTATATTTATTCCGTTTTTTCATATAACTTTCATCAATTTTAATTAGTATATATTTTTTTATGAAAAATGTATCACTCTATTTAGTTTCATGCTTACAATCAATATACATGCATAATTTAATCGAAAAAATTAAATTTATTAAATACTAAAAGTACAAAAAAATTTAACAAAACTCAATTAAATTTTTTTAAACTTATCGAAAACTGAATTAAAAATTTCAAATTTATCTTATACTTAAAACATATTATATATATATATATACATTAATTATATATACATTTTAATCTTACGATATTATTAAGTGACACTACAAACTATATAAGAAAATGTGTTGTTGTCTGTCCAATTACGAAAAATGGCAAAAAAAAAACTCTTTTCGAACGTTCGCGATGGAAGGATGCTTGATCGGGTTCACGGGCTTGCAACACGTGGATCCATCACTATTTCTCTCATTTCCTAGCATCAAAGTTAGGTCACGGAGGGGCGAAAAAGAAAATGCCCCAATCATTTTCGCGTCTCCCAAAAACGTTTCTTTTCTCTCTGAAGGGAGAAGGTACAGAGAAGGGAGAGAAGATAAAGTGCAAAAAAACAATAAAATTAGTTCAAGTTTGAAATAAAAATTCGAACTTTTGGAGATCTTCGGAATCTCACAACTGTCACCACTGTTTATCCCTTTCAGATTATGCCCTAGATCTGATCGACCAATGCGCTGAAAACATTTTTAGCGTCTGTGTATCCCGGTAAGCTATGGTTCTAGATTCTATTATGGGTTATTTTTTTATGTTGTTGGAATGTTTCTTGCTTTGAATTTGGTTTCTGATAACTTATGGGGAAGTTTCAAAATCTTCACACTCTCAGGTTTTTGGAATTCAACGCGGTTTAATGAAAAACTCTGTTTCTCTTTTTGTTTTTCTTTCTTTGGTTTTTGCGAAGTATTAGAATAAGTAAACAAACACACGTCAAGCTGTTAGTTATTTTTGTTTCTTCTTGTGTCTGCTCATCAAGTGATCAGTCTTGAATTTTCTTTTCAGGGAGTGAAGGAGCTTGTCCAAGTTAAGATCTTTAGCTGTAATGCAGCTTTGACTTGCTGAGTTTGTTTCTGGCTGGGATTGTTTTTGCTTGGAATTGACTTGTTTCCACGTTTGGATCTGTACAATGGTTTTCTGGGAAGGATATGTGAGCGATGAATTGATGGGCACGTTTGCCCCTATTGTGATTTATTGGGTATATGCTGGATTTTATCACTTGCTCCCGCCTTTAGAGAAGTATCGGTTGCATACTATGAAAGACGAGGAAAACAAGAATTTGGTTCCCTTTTCAACAGTTGTGAAGGGTGTTTTGCTTCAGCAGCTTGTTCAGGCAATTGTTGCTCTATTCTTGGTCAGTTCTTCAGTTCTTCTACATTTCAGTTAGTTTCTACAAATAACATTTGTCGTTAACATAGTATTTTACTTGAAAGAACTATTCAAGTTTGAGCACTGTTGCTTGCTGATGCTTTTCTTCTCAGTGTTGTTAATAGCATTTTTAAAATGAATCTGTCATTCCATTTTCTAGTTTGTGTTTAGTAAGATTATCCCTACTTCTAATTGTTCCTTGGTTGCTTTCATCTATTTAGATTTTTGGACAAATGACCCTTTATGTTTCTCATATCCTCCCTTCCCATCTTAAAAGGACAAGAGCCTCTTTGTTTGATTTGCAAAATGACATGGCATTAGTTATGTTAAAGCTGCAACTTCTGCATTAAACGAGAAGGCGTTTCATAAAATACCTTTGGCTGAATTAATTGATTAAAAAATTTTAATACCCATAATTAGACCAATGAAAGAGTAATATTAGGAAAACCAAGCCCGAAATGTAGAAGAGCACAAGTGACTCTTCTATTAGTGCAAAGTGATTTTGATAACATGTATTTCACGTATAATGCTTGGGAATAAGAGAGAGCGATCAGTGATTTCAATTAGGTAGTTGCTTCTTTACGTTTTCATCCATTTCTGTTTTTTTTGCTTTCTCATGCTCTCACAGACACAATATTTTGAGCGTGAAAACTCTATGAATTAATTTATATGTAATCATTTCCCACCATGTAACGAGTTTGATTTGTCCATCTCAAAACAATAGTCTTTAGCTATAATTAAGAATGATCCATCCTTGTTTTTCATGAATTGTTCAGCTTCAAATATATAAGCTCTTTATTGGGTAAAATATATTTTCAGCTTGACAGGGCGTCACGTGTCTCTCTATACGGGATCTACTAAATTGCATGGTGTGGCATGTTCATCGAGTGGTCTGTCCAATTGCTTGATATGTGAATGGTTTGATGTTAGATATGAGCTTCCATCTAGACATGTTAGGTGGCATATCAACAGTGAAGGTGTGATATGAAAATATAAATAAGAAAAGAATATTATATAGTCATCTACTGTTAGATATGATTTCACAGTTGTTGATTATCTGCTTATAAATAAAGTATGACTGTTGTATATAAGGCAGGCCGAAACAATAACTGAAGCGCCGTGTTGGCCCCTTGATCTCTTTGTTTCTCTTATATTTATACTTTCTGTTTGTTCTTCTTCTCTCTTCCCTCTTTCTTTCGGTCATTTTGTTTCATGCTATATAATAGTTGATTATTTGGAAGAATCAATCTACATTATAATTTTTAGTTGAATATTTTCTTGTAAATTAGGTTTGGCTTTCAGTTGAGACTCTGCCTTCTGCCTTTTCATTCATGGGAATTTAGGTTCCACTTAAGTGTAAAATTTAGTCTGAATTTGTAATGAACTTTTGTAGCCCTGGCAAAAGAAGAGATATTATAAGGAAGAAAGAGAAATCACATTTGGAGACAGTATAGGAATACCAACACCACCACCGCCAAAGTCTTATCCCACTAGGTGAAGTTGGCTACATGGATTTCACAACAACGCCATTAAATGGTTACAGACCAATTTTTTTGGAGATGTTATTTACCATGAGATCCCTCTTCACAACTTCCTTTATATTAAAATTTAACGGACCCTTTATAGTAGTAGAACGTGGCTATTACTTAAATGATGTGTTTAAGTATGTTAAATTATTAAGTAAACTGTTTGGAATTTCTAGATAGCTGATAAAAATTATAGTGGACCTATCATAATAAATGTCTGGAGAGAGAGAAATTACCTATGCAGTGTTAGAAATCAAACAGTTTTCTGTAGACAAATTCTTTAGCTGTTTCTGATGATACGCATCCTGCAACTTTGCAGTTGACTACAACGACGAATGCATCCGGGGTTATAGTGCAGCCTTCTATGCCGAAGCAAATCTTGCAGATCCTTATTGCGATGTTTGTGATGGATACATGGCAGTACTTTGTGCATAGGTACATGCATCAGAACAAGTTTTTATATCGCCATATCCACTCCCAGCATCACAGACTGGTGGTTCCTTATGCAATAGGAGCCCTTTACAATCACCCTATGGAGGGTCTTCTACTTGACACTGTAGGTGGTGCCATCTCATTTCTTGTCTCAGGGATGACTGCAAGAACAGCAGTTGTATTCTTCTGCTTTGCTGTGGTGAAAACTGTTGATGATCACTGTGGACTGTGGTTACCTGGCAACATCTTCCATTTGCTTTTCCAGAACAACACAGCTTACCATGACATTCATCATCAACTACAAGGGCTCAAGTACAATTATTCTCAGCCATTCTTTTCCATATGGGACAGACTTCTTGGCACATACATGCCTTTCAATCTTGTAAAAAGGCCTGGAGGGGGGTTTGAGGCAAGGCTGGCAGCGAAGGAATAGTCACATTGTAATTCTTGAAACCCACATCAGAACCCATATTTTTTTTCTTTAGGACCAGACCAGAGGTTTATTATAGGCATTTCTCAAGTTGATTGGAGCTTAGTGTTTTTTTTTTCAGTTCATCTTGTTACTGTAGGTTTTGCCAACCCACCTTGTGTAGCATAACTATGATGATGTGATTAAGGAGTTTTTTTTTTTTTTTTTTTTATAATTATAATTATTTATTATCATGTACTTAAAACAATTTTTCGAGGTGTAAGTTGCTAAAAGAGTACTAGATTTTTACGTGTCACTATTTGTTATTCCTTATTCCTACTACTACTACTACGGTTCCCTTGTATCATTTCATTTACTATGAACTTTTATTGTAATCCAGAACACCATTGGGTGGAAGATATCATTATATAGTTCATTTACATTTAAATGCTTAAAGAGTAACTATATATTTGTCTTTGAAAATGTCAACTACGATTGAATGTTCCTGTATATGTAAGTTAGTGTTACAATTTGTTTGTTATAAATCTGTAAGAAAATGATTATTTTTGTCTAAACTTTTAAAATTGGAAAAAAAAACTAATATTCTATCTTTACTAACAACACTATTTGTAACACATCATTAAGTATAATTTTTATAAATTTTGTAGATATGTTTATTTGTAGAGTTTAAAGTTAAAATAGTAAGTTTTTTATTATATTTTTACATTATAGTTAAGTTTAATATACTTTGATGTATTTATATTAGTATTTTGAAGATTTCAATTGATTCATTTAATACATAATCTTAAAAAAAATTATTTATAATACATTAATTCATGATTGAACAACATGAGAAAATATAAAGTATTTTGGTTTATACTTCAATATATTAAAAAAATAGAAAATTGTTTACTATAAAGTACTTTATATAAGAAAATATAAATTATTTTTGTTTTTACTATTTTTTTAAATTTCGTCTTTGTTTTCTTTATGAAATTCTTTAAATCAAAATTGTTGAGTCGAATCCATACAGTACTCTAAACACAACAATCGTGAATTAATCCATCTAACTTATGAACGATTGATATTATTTGTAATAAAAACTAGAAAAATGAATTATTTTAACATTTATAAATGTTAATTTATTAATATATTTTTCATTTACATATTTTCTTTATTGGTTACAATTCATGTCAAAGTCAAATACTAAAATATATTTAACCAAAAAATTGTCTGTGTGAATGTGAATTGAAATTCCAGCACATTATATTATTATGTTATCATTCTCCATTATAAAGCTTCTATGAAAGAGACTCTTATGCGTTGGAACTTGTCTTCGCGTTCTTAATAATTTAAGAATTTTGACTAAAACGAATTCGCCAAATATATGTTAATAAACTTAATAAACTGCTTTATCAGTATCTTTGAACACCGCGTCTGGAGGAGACTCTGCATTGAATAAATGTAAAAAAAAATGAAAAAAATAAATTTAACTTTATTTAAGGTAGAATTTGAATAATTAACAGAGAGAATAGATTAATGATAAAAACAATAAAAATTATAATCGACACAATGAATTATGCCATGTGGTGAGGGACCGAACCAAAAAATATACTTGGAAAAAAATATATTAAATATAAAAAACATCAATTCTAAAAAAAAGTCAAATGATAACAAAAGAAAATATATTGACATAGAAATTATTTTTTAAGATCTAAATATTACAAAAAATAATAATAAATTTTACATGTTACTTAACATTTTATTGATTTCATGATAAATTGGCATCAATGTAAATTATTTGTTTGATACAAATTCTTATTATTATATTTAAAACTAAAGAAGTTCAAATAGATTATATTATTTACTAAATTATTTTTTAGGAAAATATCAATAAAAAAATAATTAGAAAATAATATATGATTAAATAATGATGCTTTTAAAGGTGGTCAGTATTAAGATCAAGATCAGTATCTTGAAGTTTTATTAATGATTTAATACTTCACATTTAATGAATAGTTTCTGCCGACTAGTGTTTTAAAGAAACCAATTAAGAATAACAATTATCATAATCTTAATACAATTTTATTTTATGTAAAGAACAATGTTCATAAATATTATATTTCTATCATTTATAATTAATTTGATATATAAAAAATAACTAAATAATAAAATAGTTTTAACATAGTTGAACCTTTAAAATAGTTAAGTAATAAAATTTTATTGTCATCAAATTTAATATCTCCGTTGTTAATACTATTCGGTAAAATTTTATAATTAACTTTTTAATTCATCTTTATCACTTGTTTATAAAACTAATTAATCACTGAAGAGACAAAAACAACCAAGTACATATAAAAATAGTAAGCATGGACGTAGTGTTATATGACAGAAAATATTTTTGCTTGAGTTATACTATTTTTACAATAACTTTTAATTTTTTTTATTATTCATTTTTTCCATCTTTTTCTATCAAATTCATCAAATCAGTTATTAGTAAAAGATAAATATTATAAAAAATTGAACTATTGCATTGAAAAAAATTGGTTTGACTGTATATATTTTTGCAATAGATGTTTGAACAATAATAAGGAAGCTTGCATGAATGCATGCATTTATTCAAAAGAAAAATGTCAAACATGTACAGCATCACTTTGCAGTTATATAAAATTTTATTAGTCAATGTGTTATTAATAAGCTAATTTTTTATCCACGACGCTTTGATTCCTCCATTGACACTTATTTATATCAACCATCCTGCAAGGTGTAAATATACCAGAACAAGACAACTTTATTTAATTTTAATTTATGAATCACGTAAGTTCATATTATTATATTATCATAATATGATTGTTATATATTTGCTTTTTTTATATTATAGTGTATATATATAAATGTTTTAGTGGGCGACAATTGTTTTAGTGTATATATATCAAGAAAAAAAATACTATTAACAGATGCTTTAATAAATTCTTTTAAGCGCACTTTTTACAATTGACAGAAAATATTAAAAATCACAATTTTATGAACTCACTATATTTAATAAATCAATAACGTATTTTGTGACAACTTGATTATAAATTCTAGAGAGAATAGAATTATATTATTATAATAATACTATTCGGGTTTTTTTTATTAATAACAGTTTATATATTATAAAAAAATTAAAAGGTTTCTAAAGGATTTTTCTTTTTAGAAAACAAAGGTCCTTTACATAAATCTATTTAATTTTTGGTTCTCAATCTTTTTCCTTAGTAAGATGATTTGCTTTGTTTTCTCTATTTAAGATCCAAAACAATTACTAAGAATTTTACCGTACAATCAATTTTATATTGGGGTAATTTTAAATTTTTCTTCTTGGATATAGCAATTTTAATTTTTCTGGTAGATGTGATTTTTCTTTTTATATGAATCTTTAACTCGTTGTGATCCTTAAACCATTGTTCAACCGTTGATTTTAGTCTTTTGAATTGTGAATATATGACCGTTGGAAATGGACACCTTGTGTAAAAGAAAGAATAGTGATAAAGGGAAACTGATCATTTAAATTGTTTTAAAATGAGAATTTATAACGACATAACCTTTAAATATTTTGTGAGGTTTGATTTGATGCAATTTTCTTAGAGTTTTTAATGATATGTGTTTTGAGTTGGGTATATTTTTATGGTTGATGAATTGTAGAGTGATAACATGACTGAGTTGTTTAATGTTATGAATGAGAATTAGATCAATGAGTACTAAAAGAAAATGATTCTTGGTGTAAGGGATAGGTGTGTGAATTATGTGTTATAGAATGAGAGAAATTAAGATGATAGAAACTGATATGTTAATTTGTTATGAGTTCTTGTATTTATTGTGACCAAACGTGATATAAATGTGATGTTGACATGGTTGAAAAAAGAACAAATTTGAGAGGTTGATATTATAGTAAATAATAATGTTGATAAGTTTGGTATGATATTTTGGTAGAAGGAAAATTCAATTGTTTAGAAGCTTCGAACACCCTTAGGCAGTAAGGGGAAGACATTGAGCGACGGGTCTGAAGTTTAGAAAAACACTCAATTTTTGTTTGAATTGTTTTTTTTTTTCCTTTTTGGCTTAGAAATAAAAGATTTGGTTCTTCCACTATTTAAGATGTCAAAGTATATTGAAAAGGAATTCTGAGGGTGAGAATCATGACTTTACTAGTATTTTACTCACATAGAATATGATATTTAGGTGGTGAGAGTAAAAGGAGACTTCACATATTAAACAATATGATATGAAAGATGATCATACTTAGGGAGCTAGTGAATTTAACCCTGTCATGACTTGTTAAGTTAAATTTTGTTTGATCTTAATCCCTCTCTAATAATGACATCGGAGATAGTAAATAAGTATGATAGGTGCAAAGTGTTAGGTTTTACAGAGGAGGGGGTTTCATTGGGGAGATACAACACCAATGAGACCTGAGCTCAACCACATAAGACATTGACACCACTCTCAACCCAAAACCTTAAGACAATGGGTTTATGGGTCTTTATTCTTATATAGTGCTCCACTTTCTCAATTCTAGCCAATGTAGGACTTAGAATCACACTTGGATTCCTAACACAAAGTTTCATGAATCCGTTCAATACACCAATCTTCCGAAAACAACATATGTGAGTATAATTGTGATAGGAATTGGATATGTCAGTGCTTTGTAATGATGAGTGAAACTTTAGTAGTAATTTCTGTAAAAGCCTAACACTAAATCATTGAGTTTGTTTTTCTAGTAAAAGATTTATTTTATATTCTTGTATGTTCTTCTTAGGAATGACAATAGGTCGGGTTAGGCACGGATAGTGCCTACCTGCAAAAAAAAATCCAGGCATTACACGCTCGTTTATTCGTTGAGTACCAGTTTAAAAAATACCCGCAAATTTTTTTAAAACCCATGAATACCCGTATGTACCCGCATACCTACAAATATTTAAAAAAGATATATATTTTATAATTTTTTAAAATAAAATTGAAATAAAATTATAAAAAAAAATATAATATAATATAATATAAATTTTAATTTTAGTTAAGTTTAACCTAATAAAATTTAATTTTAATTTTAATTTTAATTAAATTTAACTTAATAAAACATAAATTAAATTTTATTTTAATATTTTACGGATAACGGGTATTCGTGGGTACAGGTAACATGATATCCGTACCCGAACCATTTATAAGCGGGTATTAAAATATCTGTTACCCACGAATACTAATTTTCTCTCACAGATTTTATCTGCGGATACCCGTGAGCACAGTATTTTTGTCATCCTTGGTTCTTTTATTCTACCTAATTAGTTTTCATCTTCTTTTAAATGCCTTAGCTTGCCTTTTTCTTTTCTTTTCATATGTTATCATATATAGATACTTGAGCAGAGGTAGTATAGATAGGGAAAATATGATGAAGTCAGTACAGATGGTAGATAGTGCCTTATTAGACTTTTTAATGATGCTTAAACCATCAATAACATACCATTAGACTACATTTTAGAAACATTATCGAAATAAGTTAAAAAATAATTTATCAACATGTTATATCTTAAATTGCATCATCTATAAGTAATTTTAGAAAGCATACTAATTTCATTAGGTTGACATTTAGATGAAGTTTAATACTACAATTATAAATAATAATAAAAACATTGATATTCACTGAGAAACAATTGAATTCTTGCTAACATAACATATTGAAATGATAATTTTTTATTATTGTCAAATCTTGTTCATAACAGTATTTATTATCATAATTTAAAACTTAATGATCAGTAGAAAGAGAAAAACACAATGTGAACGGAATAAGAATAAAATGTTATTAAAATTCAAGGGTCAAAATCGAGTTAAAGGACAAGCTAAGTACGAATTTGTCTTCCTAAGGCTTCTTTTATTAAAAAAATATAGTAAGACTAATCAATCATTACCATTAAGTATATCGATTGACATAAAATTATTTTAATTTAATCACCAGTCTCAAATTACTATAATTATTCCATTTGACTCAAATAGTTTATGTTTTACAAATCATATCCATCATTTATAAAACTAATTCATTACTAGAGAGACAAAAACAATCAAGTAAATCTAAATAAAAGTAAAGAAGGAGACACGTTAAAAAAAAACTATTAAATAGTAACAATTGTAATTGACAAAAAAATATTAGTTATTCTAATGAATAATTTGATATTAATTTACAAATTAAAATATTATTTGTCACTAAAATAGTCATGAATATATTATAAATAGAAAATTATAATTAGTCATTAAATTGATTTTTAATTTTAGAGATTAATTTAGAAATTAAATTTTTAGTAGTCAAAACTTTAATAATTAATATTTAGTGACTAATTTATAAACTAACTTCTTTGATAGTCAAAATTTGATAATTAAATTTTAGAGACCAATTTAAAAATTAATTATAATTTTTATTTTTTAAATTAATATCTAAATTAGTCATGATAACCATTAATCATTTTTAGTCTAAAATTTATTGTCAATGAAATATTTTAATGTAGTTACAATGTTATATAAAAAAATATGTTTACTTGAGTTATACTATTTTCACAACAACTTTTCATTTTTTTTATTATTCATTTTCCCCATTTTTTTCTATCAACCGCATCAAATCTTTATTTTCTATTAATCTTTGTTATTAGTAAAAGATAAATATTATAAAAAAACTATTGTATGAAAAAAATTGGTTTGACAGTATATTTTTATGCAGTAGATGTTTGAGCAATAATAAGGAAGCTTGCATGAATGCATGCATTTATTCAAAAGGAAATGTCAAACATGTACACCATCATCTTGCACTTATATAAAATTTTAGGCTTAATATGTGATTTAATTATTTAATTTGTTACTTTCGTTCGTTTTATTCTTCTTATTATCTTACTTTCGTTCGTTTTAATATGTCTCTTTATTATTTTTTATTCAATTTAGTCTTTTTTTTAAACAATCTAATTTTGTCTTTCTCGATTTGAGACCAAATTAGTAATTAAGTTTAATTACAATTTATATATATATGTTAAAATATTTTTTTATAATTTATACATCAAATCACTCATGCTAAATACTCAAATTATTTAATTTTTTACATCCCACCTAAATACTTAAATTTTTTACATTAAGGTGGAGTGATTTGATGTATAAATTATAAAAAAATATTTTAACATATTCATATAAGTTGTAATTAAGCTTAATTACTAATTTTGTCTCAAAGTAGTAAAGACAAAATTAGATCATCTATAAAATAAAATGACTAAATTGAATTAAAATTAATGAGATGACTAAATTGAATTAAAATGAATGATATGACTAAATGGAACATTTTTAAAAAATTAAAAGATTAAATTGAACCAAAAAATAATAAATAGACCAAAATAAACCAAAATAACAAATTAAAGGACTAAATCAATAATTAAACCAAAATTTTATTATTCAACATGTTATTCCTCCATTGATTTTACGCACTTATTTATACCACAAAATCATTCTGCCATATCTAAATGTAAATATAAATGAACAAGACAACTTTATTTAATTATATTATTATCATAATTTCTTTTAATTTATGAATTGTGAATTTATTTTAATATATATATATATATATATATATATATATATATATATATATATATATATATATATATCCAATCGATATACAAAAATATATTATACTTTTTGTCTGAAGATCAAACAAACTAGTAAATTAAATATTTTAATGTAACTTTTGAAAAAAGATTTAATAATCTTTCATATATAAATGGTTAAAATTTCACATATACAAGTCAATTTTATAATATATAAATAAGTACAAATCTTACCTTAAAAAATCGATTTTGTGAGATTGAGTTAAGTTTAAAGTTCATTTTTTTAACACAGTATCAAAGTCTTGAATTAGAGTCTATGCTAACATGAAAGTCATTATCATACTAAACATTAATGTCTAATCCCACGTACGATATGTATATACATCGGTGTGAGGAAATATGTTGGAAGTTTCACTGACTAGAAATAAAACGATTTCATAATAATATATAAATAAGTGCAAATCTCACCTTACAAGTTAATTTTGTGGAAATTAAATTAGACTTAACATTTTTTTTTAATCATAAATACTCCCAATTACACTTTGAAGGCCAACTGTTAATTTGATTAATTGATTGAGTGATATTGAACATGATTATCCTAAAAATGTCTTAACTTTATTAATTTTTTAGTTAATTGAATATGAAAAATATTACTGAAGTATTAGTTAATAAAAATGTTAGGATTTTCAAATTAAACAGGCGATGGAAGCAACGAAAACAATGTAAAAGTCGTTAAACAGGTTGTTTTTTAATAATAATTTTTCATATAAACAGATTTTAGAATATTAGACAAAAACAATGTAATATTCATAATCTTATATATGTAATTTAAATCTTACTGATAAATATCATAACTAATATCTCATAATATGTGATGTTAAAAATTAAACATAAGACCTCATAACAGAAAAAAATAACAATGCGTAACGATTTTGATTAGCAAATCAAGTTAAAAATTAAATAAATAAAATTGATACAATCATCAAGAAAAAAACTAGTAACAGATTCTTTAATACATTTTTTTAAGCGCACTCTTTACAATTGAAAGAAAAATATTAAAATCACAATTTTATGAACTCGCTATATTTAATAAATAAATAACGTATTCGTTAATAAAATTTAAATTTGGAAGATAGTGCCCTAATGCATCAAACCATCAATATCATACCCTTAGACTAATACCATCATCATAGTATTCAATATTTTGATTAAAATATATATATAACTTTTTCCAATAAATCAGTCAAACTAATTAATTATGCCCAGATGTGAATCTACTAAACTGATTTTACACTTTTTTACAAGATAACGGAATTGGGAGGTTAGTCCAGTGATTGATTCCTAGTCAATCCAATCGATTTGTTCTAATTCGGATAACATTGAAGAAAAATAAATAACAAAAAAAGAAAAAAACATTTCATCCACTTATAATATAAGCAATTAGTATATCTAAGTATTACAAATCTATTGGTATCAAAATTGCCCGTGCCCATGATTCTAGACGATGTTACCTTACTCGGGCTGGTATTGATCTTCATTCCCACGGTCATATGTTACTTCTGGTTAATAATACCAACAATGATAAAATAATCCATCATATCAGGCATTTATCGTGAGAACAAGTTTTGGGATTTCACTGTTTCGTTGAACATTCAAGTATCAACAACAAACATGATGCTTATCCACTACAGAAGCAACAATTGGCACTCAAACAACACACATAACTACCTCTATAAAACGAAACTACCTACTGCAAATACTGACACAAGTTACCAGCCAATAACCCAAAACATATGAAGGAAACAAAGTAATTTCTCTCTGCTACACCATGCAACGCCACATCAGCTCTCGGGCATTCTCATCTGGGCCACTTCAGAAGGTGGTCTCAGTGTGCAAACCATTTCTCTTGTTTTCCCGAAGTACACCTGTAACGTGTATTATTAACATACGGATACCTGCCAATTTACAAAATACCCAAACCCTTTCCCTGACCGAAGAACAAGTAACAGAAAAGGAAAAAAGAAGGAAAAACTCAAATGCAAGTATGCTGTTGAGGCTTGAATCCTATAATAAAAAAAATTACCTGATCTAGTGAGTTCCTCAGTTTACTCTCCATTTCTTCAATCATCCTTCCCATGTTAGAAAGATGTCCATCAGCAACTGATAGTCTCATATTCATCTAAATATAAGGAGAACTAATTTAGGATTAGAACTGAAGATAAAAAGATGAGTCGAGCTATAGGCAAGAAAGAATATTAGCACTCTTCATTAACCAAACAAAAATCGTGTAATTCAATCAGGGTACGTTGTTGTTCATGACGTAGCTTCTCAAGAAAGGAAAAAAGAAAATTAGCATACAACCGATAATTAAAAGATCTAATTGCCAACATGCAACATGAGCTAATTCTGATTGAACATGCCTGACGTCTAATTGATCCAGATAAACTGAAAGTTCCAGATGACTCCTTATCTGTAGTCATAGTCAGCATAACTGTGCTGGTCAAACGATAATTGTTGTTTTCTTCCTCTGGTCCCACCTAAATTAACAAAAAATGGAGGGCTAAGAATTACTGAAAATATTCCGAAAATTTAGAGCTAAATAGAGACGTTATAGTTCCTCATTGCATTAAAAGTTGTTATACAGCTGTATTTGTCAGTGCTTAGTCTTCGATGGAATGGCATTTTACCTCTATAACATGTATAGCATCCCATGCTCCTTCCTCTAAATATCCCCGTCTACCCTGCCCTGTCTTTGAGCCATCTTTAATATTGCAAAAAAATCACATCAGAAACAAGGTCACAACCGTAAGTAGTGTCTTCCATTAGAGTATTACTCAAATAACAGGCCCACCTTTCTTTATTAAAAAGCATGCTACGAAACCTTCATTATCATCTTCCCACATGTAAACTGATGAAATGCCTCCTTCATAATACCTATGACATTATCCATTAATGGTGCATATTGTTTTAAAACAAAATAGCTAAAAAGTTGTATTCAGATAGACAGCAAGAACACACAAACTTTAGGTAATAAGTTACTGCGGACAAAAGATTTGTTAAAAAGACATCTAAAAACAGCACATAAGCTCTAAAGATGAGGTAAGTAAAGGACCTCACTGGTCACGATATATTGCAAATATGTCATTTGCTTCAACTTCCAGCTGCCGCAGCTTTAAAGAAGGGAGGGACCCATCTTCTAACGGTGGATGGTATATATTTGACCAAGGTGATCTGTAGAGACATTCATCAGTGAACAATAAGTTTAAACCGTGCCTAAATAGTAAACACGTTAAAAAGGAAAATTTGGGGGAACAATCAAGAGAAATAAATTACAGATCTGTCTATGGAACAGGAACTTAACTACTTAGCAACACACAATTAAACATTTGTACTGGTCTCCATTTGAAGAACAACTTTTCCATAAAATATTCTGTTATTTTTCTACTACACAGCCATATTCACGAAAAGGCCAGTAAATGCATTCAATGGTATTTTCCTTATATTAAAAAAATCATAGAATTAACCATATACTATTCACGAAAGAAAATACATTTCCTTCATTTCCCCTCTCGTTCTCTGATTCCAGACACCACAAATTTTCTATATCTTTACATCGACATAAATAGAGCTAAATCTCTTTTAAAAGAAAAATGTTTAAACGCTACAGCAAACTAAGTTCAAGCATACTAGATGTAACATTCCTTCAGTACAAGCTCCTAGCAATGAGTCCAACCAAAAGAATGACTAGATAAAGGTCACACCTAGGTTAGCTTCAAAGGAAACAAAAGCTACTCGATCAAGTAGACACACACGCACACAAAAAATAGAGAAACATGCTTGACAACACACACTAAGCATATTGAATCCAGCAGAAAGCAGATATAGCGATGTTTATGAAAAAATAACCTGTAAGAGTCTGCATCTCTGTTGTATTCACACAAAATGAACTCCTTCCCGCAATCCACATCGCACAGAACCTGCTTTTGTCAACAACAATTCATAAAAAGAAGTTGGGAAAGCAAATCGCGACACAACATTCATCCTCCACCAAAAATTATCCTTAACCCTATTTAAAGAAAGAGTAACTATGGTAATTGAATTATTTATGGTTCCCGAAATGGCATTCCGTGAATTGAAGAAATTGGGATAAAGATTAAAGAGAGAAAGACCTGGAGAGGCTGATCGACTTGAGCGAGGAGATCGGAGGAGTGGTGAGGCATAAGGGTGAGAAGTGCAGAGAGAGCAGTTTCTGTGTGTTTCGGCGGAATCCTCCGCATCAGTCCCATCGCGGCTTCCATGTCTCTCTCCTCTTCCAAATTCAGACCTTACACATATCACATTCCGCGACAATTCGTGTAAAGAGATTTTAATTTTGTTTCCGCTTTTTTTTTTTTTTTTCCAATTTTCCCTCCACCCTCTTCTCTCTCTTCTTGCATCAAAAGAATATAATATAATTTCTTTATAAATATTTATCTCAACAGAAAAATATAGTATTTGTTTAAGAAATAGGTGAAAGTGATAAAGTGAATTTAGAGTGTACGAATAAGTGCAAATTTAAATTTTATTTTACATTAGTTTGAGTTAACTTTAAAGTTTTATTTTTAACATGTATAAAAATTAGATTATAGCATATTTTAGTGAAATTTTATATTTGTTGGATATATCTTGTTTCGTATTTTAATTAAGTTATTGGCTTTAATTATTTAAAAAATGAAGTTAATATTGAGAAAGTTTAATTAAGAGAAGAGAGTGTCTAATCCGGAATATGAAACTTTAGGGTGGAAATGGGTTCCACTGAGGAATTATTATTGAAAGAATGGTAGGGAAGTGCGACCATGCTTACCCATACATATGATAACAAGCATAGGGCTATGATTAACCCGCCATCAGCGAGAAAGAGGAATGAAAAGGGTTGAGTTGTTTGAGTGGTTCAACCTTTTGGCACATGGTGATTACCAGATTAGGAGTTAGCTTGAAGGCACCCAACTTTGGAGACATGGACAAGCAAAGTATTGGGAACTAGCTTTTGTCTGTTTTACCTAAGTCATCCCACCTCCACAACCATTCAAATTATGTTTTCAGCTCACAATTATGCCAATTTTTCTTCATATCATTTTCAATTCGCTTAACAAACTATGACAAATGTGTGAAACTCTTCAAGGGAAAATGGATTTTCAATTGATTTAGAAATCATATTCTATGATTAGGGCGCGTTAGATATTATAATTAATTTGAGTTCATCGCATTATATGGTCTATTTGGTTACCCGTTGTTGATTTGTTACAGCAAAAGTTTACTAGAATTCTTTAGTTAGAGACTTAAATTATGGATTTACCACTCAGAATGAGGACATTTTGCCAAATCCATTGTTTTCTTGACTGAGAGCAAAATTAAAATTAGTATCATTGGTGATTAAAAAGAGCCTACTTATTCCATATATTGCACATGCAAGATAAGGAAATGTGTAGGAGAAAGAAAAATGAACTCTACTAACTTTATCTAAAAATTAAATATTAAAGCTACATTTTGTTGTATTAGTGTGGCTCCCTTGATCAAAATCAAAATCCGCCAATGGCTAAATAAATCATCCACACCAACCAAATCAAATTCCACAGAGTAACCTTATATTAGAAAACAAAATATCAACGACAATATCCTTTAGACCATTAAACACAGAGGGGAAGTTAGACATATATCCCCATGAATTACATGGAAAATTGCACAATTACAACAAAATCATGAAAGTGGGGAGAAAAAATTACACCATAACTTGCAGGTAGGGAAAGAGAAAATTTAAAATGCTTTACTTGCAAATAAAACTCCATAGCATAAACACATCCACTCATTATAGTAATGGATTTTCTTATGACAATGAAAGTCTAAGAAGGAGAATAAGTGTTTCTCTCAAATTAAATAATGAAACTGAAATCTCTAGTAAAGAACACCATGTATATTGGTAAAACTAGATCATACAATAATAAAAGATTCTATTAATCTTACTAAACTAGAGGAACTTTTACTTCAACAAATGTGAAAACTCCATTAACATAAGAGTACATGAAGCGTTCAAGTGAAAAAAAAAATCTTCTTGCCAGATCATTCATCCATCATTTATGTGCTATTAATAGTTCTTTTATTAATGGAACAACTAACGAGTCAATATTGTTAATATTAAAAAACTCGTTTACATTACAAATTCTATTCAAAGACCTCTTAGTCACTACCTTAATCTTTCCATACACCCAATCAGGTATTAACTCTAAAAGCCCTTATTTTTTTTACATAACTAAATTAGATGTAATATGTTGTCACTTTAGAGAAAACTTTCCTCTTTGACACATCATTCATCCATTATAATGACCAACATACGAACAAAAATAATATTTAAAAAACTATTTACATGAAATTTTTAATTAGAAACCTATTAACAATTTTCTCAGCTTTACATGGACCAAATTTGATATTTACTCTTTAATAAAATAAATTCATATATTCCTACCACATTTAGTAGAATTGGAAAAACAAAAGGAAGGAAATCCATGCAATTTAGAAATTGGAGCATCAATTAAATGAAAATTACTTTAGAACAGATATCATTAAATACAATAAAATTAATTAAAACCTACTTACGTTTTCATTACCCTTGTACATGAGTTCTTTAGTTTTTCGCTGACAAATATATTACAGTACACAAGTCTAAGTTCTAACAATACATATAAATCTTCATTAAGAATAACAAATTTACATATAGAATAAAAAAAACCTTTAAAGTGATTTTTTTTTTATTTTTAAAAATGGCACTATATTAAACACTTTTCTTTGACCCATTATAAATTGAGCATAAACGGTTTTATTCCCGTTTTACAAGGCCATTTTCAATTTCAAACTCAATTGGGAGGGGGTTGAACACGTCAAAAATAAGCACACACAACAAAACCAAACCCTAAAGCAAAAAGGAATTCATCACTTAACAATCTAAACCATGTTGAAGGACTGTATGGAAGATTTGGTCCCAGTAAAATGAGCAAAGATAGACTAAGGAAATCAACTGTTGACACAGATATGCATGATTTGTTATGCACTCAAACGAAATATGAACTATTTATTTTCTCATTAATAGTTTAGAATTTTTACTCTACTCTCTAAGAACAAAACAGAAAAGTAAATTACTCACTTTGGACGATCCAGATCCGAGCCTAGAAAAACGTAAAATTTACTCACCATGTGTAAATATACCTTGTCCATTTTGCTATGTTTGATAAAATTGTACAGAATCAATTCAGCATTCCAAATCATGGTTTTGATGGAAGCACGTTGTTACTTTTCCAGTGGAAAAGATCCCAGTAGTGCGTGCATGGACAAAAGTAATCCCATAATTGAATATTATAATTACTTTAATAGTGTATAGATACCCTTTTTTGACAATTTACACATCTAAAAATTATTTTTACCAAAGTATTAAATAACATTATACTAAAATTACTCTCCCTTCAAACTCAGTTCTAAGTTTTAACCAAAAAATAATTTTACAAAATTAAGTATGCAAATGCTCACCCAAACACGTTATATAACAAAGTTGACCAACTAAATCTTCATGCAATTGCGTTGAGTTTGGCACGGCGTTCTTCATATGATGCTAGATTTAATTGAACAAAAACAAGAAAGCAGTTAGATCAGAGGAGCCAAGAAGTATATTTGTGAAAATAATTTGGTAAGGAGCTTGGAAGAAAACAAATAATTCATATTCCATTTATAACATGCATTTAAGTAATTTTTAAATAATTTTCAAAAATATTTCAGGATACAGAACTCACGCTCAGTAGGACGTGACATAAGAGGGACATGGGAAACTTTCTTCTTGGTTCCCTGAAAAGGCGTCAAGCTTTGATCTGGAAAACGAAGGGTTATAGCAAAATAGATAATGGATTCACGATAAAAAGAAGAAAGCAAAGTAATTGAGAAGTAATTTGCTAACGCATTTGCAGCACCATTTGATAGAGGCAAACAGTTAAGAAGAGCTTCGTGAAAGATTGTAGCTTGAAGCTGGTAAATTTGGCATTCATTCACCAAGTGTAACCGCAAAGCATCTCCAGCATCTAGATATGCAATCAATTAAATATATTCAATCAAAGTTTATGGCATTAATATGTTAACTAAGTAGTGTAAGATCTGCGGGAGGAATCCAACCAACCAATAAGCCACTATACTCATATCTTACAAATCAGAAATACCTGATGAACATATAAACTTAATGTCATCAAATTCACAGCACTGAAGAACCAACGGAACCTCTGAAGCCATAGTATACTGGGGTTTCCTTACGATCCTAGTAGTGTCCAGTAGCAAATCAATCACCTTCAAGTTTAAGCATGAAAATTTGTTATCTTAAACTGCTAAATAAGAAACCCATATGTAGAGATAAATTTTCCTAGGATTTAATGTTGCAATGACTCGTTATATATATATATATATATATATATATATATATATATATATATATATATATATAAAAGAGACCAGGTGACACTGAGGATAAGATCGAGTAGGTTAACGTAGGTGCTACAATATTTCCAAACTCATACTTCAATATCAGTACCTTTACTCAGTACCTATAAACCCATATCCATTACCCATATTTTAGTTATAACTTGTCCCTCATTAGTTTGGGAAGTTAATAAAACATTAAGGTTAATATAAAACTAACATTCATAATGGAAAACTAATAAAAAAGAGCATTAAGGTAATAATTGAAGAAAATATTCGAACATGTTTGAGAGGACTATCAAAACCTTAATTAAGACATTCAGATGATAAAAACAATTCTGATGTACGAGTGCAACAGAATCTTTATTATCACAATGACATTTTTGTATATGCCAGAGAAGAGAGAAAACTGTCATTTGGTGAGCATTGCCTCTATTAAGCCAACAAGACTTTTATTTCTAAAAACAAATAAAACAATATTAACACCATATTCTTAGTGATCACGTATAAATACACACAATTGAAACAAACCACAACATCCATCATGTTGTCTACTTTCTGCAGACAAGTGTAGCAATCAAACAAATCATGCGATTCTGTTGTGCACAACTTCTACCCTTGAATTCGATGTTGGGGTAATAAGATTGATGCTCAAGTAATGTCATATCCATTGTATGCTAAAATTTTCTAGTTGATGGAGAGTAGTGCTACTTGTATCCTGTTTGATGAGATGAGTATCCAAGAAAGATACATCTGATAGATTTGGGATCAAGTTTGCTAAGGTAATGGCTTACAATCTGGACAAAGGCTGAACATCCAAAAACTTTCACGAAAATTGACGTACATCTTCTCCCGAAAATTGTTTTTGATGCATATGTGGCCATCAAGAGTGATCTCGTCACTTCTAAAACATGTCAATGTTTGCTTTCCACCACCTCATTTAGTTGTGGGGTATCTACAAGTGAGCTCTGATGACAATTCCATGTTTCTAAAAGTAGGGGTTCAATATGAAATAGTTGTATTTGTGACAATTGTCCATTCTCAGCACCTTGGTGCTTGTTTGAAATTGTGTTTGCAGCATTGTATGGAAAATTCCAAATATTCATCAAACTTCCAATTGTGCTCAAATCAACAATATCACAACATTACAAAATCTTCGCTGTTGGAAGTCTTAGAATATGGGTTGGACCCAACCCAGCTCAATCTTATAATTGGCTAGTAAGGTTATTTCCGATTCACGTTGGCCACAATTATTTTGAAGTCTTAGGTTAGGATATTTTGCCAAATTTTTGACTGATGTTAGCAGAAAATTTTTCCAAACTGACATTGGTCATAAACAATTCTAATCAAGTTTGGGAAAATGTTTTCTTATTGAGGCTTGAAAAAAAAAATCTAACCAGCTTTGGACAAAAAATAATGCCAGAGACGTCAATGAAAAAACAAAAATAACCACCTAGACTTCAACCAAAAATAACCACATAGACTATAAAACAATAGTCTCATTGACATTATTCAAGAAAATCTTGACTAAATTCAACATAGAAATAGCTCTGCCCTATATTGGAGGATAAATAATTCCAGTGTCAACCGAAAAAAACCCTTAACAACAACAGAAAAAAAACCGTGACTTGGACAAAAAGAGTCCCACAAACTTCAATAAAAATCTCTAGCTGGCATTGACCAAAAAATAACCCTATCAATGTTGGTCAAGAAAACTATCATTGGCATTGATTGAGAAATAGCTCAAACCTACATTCTAATTGATGTTAACGAAAAAAAAAACCTCAACGGATGGAAACTCCAAATAACAATTGCTATCAACCAAAAAAAATTGTGTCTGACATCAGTCAATACTAAGGTTGACTAAGAAAACCCTTACTAAGATCGTGAGAAATAAGACTTGCCTATATCAGCAAAAAGAAACAACCCTGATGATGTCAACCTAAAAATAACCATGATTGACTTCATCCTGAAAAAAAACCTTACCGGTTTTAGTTGAAAAACGATGTCAAGCCCAACACGTCAATCGAGGTCAAACCAAAGAAAGAATATGAAAAGAAAGGACAGATTTGAGAGAATATGAAGAATTTCAAAGTCTCATATTTTATATTAACTTTGAAATTATCTAATTTTAAGTAATCAAATTACTCTCACAAGTTCCTAGAATTTCAATCTCTTTTAAGATTCCCTATCTAAACAACACTTTTTGTTAAAAACATTTTAAATTCTCTATAAACCTTAATTACCCTCTAAAAATTTCTCATCCAAATATATTAGAAGGCAGTGATAGGGAGAACACCCTTTGGTTGAGCTGCTCTGTAGCCACCAGTCTCCCCCTTGGGCAAACGCTCTAGTTTTTCTATGGTGTGACTGACACTCTGGTAAGAGATGGACCAAATTGGTCTTTGGTACATATTTAAAATGTAAATGAATTTCATGTGTATGAAACTGATACAATGAGAGTAAATAAGTAGAGATAAAGTCCGAACCTGCGAATTGATTTGGACCTAAGAATCTGAAAAAAAAAATATATTCTAAACTAATTTAGACCCAAGAATCAGGAGAAGATATTCTGTACTGATTTGGACCTAAGAATTAGAGGAGATGGTAGTCTGTATTAATTTAGACCAATAAACGTTTTACCTAAAAAGGAAAAAATAAATAAAATAGATCCTAACCTAGTTTTACACAACAGAATTACATGATTTTGTCTGATTGCCACATTCATCTACAATAATGTTAGAAGAGCCAAGATTCATTATTGTGGCAATGAAATAAAATTATCTACACTTTTAAATCCTACAGAATCAATAAAGAAACAACTAAAATTTTAAAAATGATTTATATAAGAGGGTGTCAAGTACCCACATTTGGAGATTCAAGACCTTTGCCAACCATGAATAGAACAGCAACCATGCAGCGAACTTGATGCCATAGAAAAGCACTACCTTTTATTTTAATCACCCAAAGTTGATTACCATTGTACCTGCAGGTAAATGGGGAAAAAGCGTTGACTTCAATCATAAAACCTTGTTAATTTTCCAATAATCTAAGCCTCAAAATATATTGAATATTATGATAAGCTAACACCAGTGGTGCACATTTGCAACATCCAATTTACATAATTTTAAGTGTTGTTTCCTACATATTTCTTGTCAGTAAAAATGCACCCAAAGAAACACAACGATGAGAGTAAGAAAAATGTCTACCAATCTTAACCTCACATCCGTAGGAGAAATCTCAAACAATGTGATGTGCCGCCTGTAGTTGTGCACATTTGCTGCATCCATTTTACAGAAGTTTCTAAAGTCATGCTCTCCAACAAGTTTGTTTCCAGCGCTCTCCATGGCCTAATGGGACATGAATAGATGACAAGTATTACAGCTCACATGCTTCTAAAATCTTTGAAATGATTGCAAACAGAAAAGAGAAAAAGAAAAGCAAAACAAGGTTCAAGAAATTAGAGAACTGAATATAAAATTTGATTTCCTACCAGGATGTTCAATTTTTCTTTCCAGAAGAAATATTTATACTCCCTGCTTAAGCAACTGAACCTGCCAAAGCACACATGGAACAGGAAAACGAAATAGAATAATTAAATATATGAAGCTTCATTAAGAAAAGAGTTAAATTATTTATTGTAAGATCTTCACAATACGAAGGTTAGTGTCGGTAAATAAAGACAATTCAGCCTGCATCACAATCCTACCCCATCTGTATCAACTTACGATGTAAAGTGAAATGACAAATTCTCTATTTCTGATCTAATTAAAATGCATAATCTACCTGACCATGAAAGAAAAACTCTAAGATGAGCTGAGTTCCAAGTGCACTTGCCTGGCAGCCCCGGACAAGATCATGGGCTTTTGAAAATAATTGATTATCAAAATACTATATTAACAACCACAATCTCAAAAGTTCAACCTTCCTTCCTCCAAAATGGAAATTCTAACTCACAAATGTTATAGTTACAGATCACTAAAATGATCTTCAGTTGTCACTAGGCTGGTTTGCAACATCAACTGGAATAACGCAAGAAAAATTGTTCATGTTTGATTCAGCCCATCCAAATATATAATAAAACTACCCAGACAAGTGCCCATCTCTGCTTTAATTTTCCCCACCTACTTTTATCCTTTAGGTTTATTATTATATTTGCATTGAAATTGTTTCCTTTTATCTTTGGCCACTGTGCTTATACAAGGGATCGGTAATCTAATTCTGGGAAAACCTTTTGTTACATCATAAGCATGTGGATGTTAACTTTAGCATCCATTCCCATACCTCATGGTTACTTAGATACGAAACTCAAACCTTCATTTTTGTTAAATAAAGTGTTATTTCATAACTTAATTATAAAACACAGCAACAAAACACTATCTAAATTTATATTCCACATGATAAATTAATCACAAAACATAAATATATCCATTGCTTTTAAGTTTTAACAAACAAAAAAAATTCAAAACAAGCAAAACATAGTTATAAAATAAATAAATAATAACTATTGAAGGCAAAATTTTAAAGAATACATACAAACCTTGCATGAAAATCAACAGGAGCAGGACACCAGCCCAAAATTCGAATGTCATTTGGAAGGACTCGATTTATCACCCTAACATAATCTATTTCCCCTTCTACATAAAAAAAGGTTAGTAAGTGGTCAGTACTCAACATGATAGCAGTCACTAACATTACCATATAATAAAACTTAATAAACCTCTACGTGACATTTTCAATTCATAATAGTAAGATAGATGACCATCAACCATACATCTCCACCTCCTTTTCAACTTAAAGTCAGGTTCTAAAACTTTAAAACTAATACGAGAAGAAATAAGGATTAAAATATCATGAAAAAGTCAACTTTCCTTACATCACTGAATTAACCTCCCCCTGCTGGGGAAGAAAAAAAAGAAGACTATTACGTAAGCTCAGTTAGGAGGAATTGTGTCAGAATAAGTAATTGGTGTTATTTATAAATTTAATCTTTCTTAGGAGAGAAAAGAGAATGCATGAAATAAATCCAGTCATCAATACAGCAACACAAACTATCCTTGACCGTACACAGATTTATAGTGTTTGGTCACTTGAATTTTAGTTGTAAATTTATTATATAAAATTTTGGAGGAAAATTAAGAAATTAATTATTAATGGCAATATCAGATTCAGCATTACAAATCTAATTTCACAAGCATTAACTCGTTTCATTGATTAGATATGACTCTGCTATAGACTGAAAATTGTGAGTGTTAGCTCTCTAAAGAAAGTGAGAAAAGGCTCCTACACACAGTTAAACCTCTAGAAATAGAACATTTGAAACAAAACAAAAAAAGACAGTAAGACTGTCATACAGGGGTGCAGTCTACCCTCAAAACCTATACAATTTTTCCATAACCTTTTCTCTGGGCTCCTCTTCCCCTCACATAATGTCACCCCACCCAAATCTCCTGTCCCACTACTCACATGCCTCCATTGAGTTATCCTTTTCTCTCTCCACTAACAGAATCCTCCATAATAGTGCCTATAATATCATTCTTTTTTTCTTCTCAAACTTGCAGGCCCTACCAGTGGGTTCACCCTCCTTTCTTCTCTTATATCAACCAAGTGTCAACGCTCTACCATATTCACTTTATGATGCAAAAGCGAACAAACAAGGAAAATCAAACAAGATTAAGACCACTAAAAAATTATGAAAATTAGAAGCAACAAAGAATTTTTGTATTTAAACAATTATTCTACTAACCATGTTTCTCATCCAAAACAACTCCAGAATTTCCATTATTTATTGCAGATAACTTGAGGTTTGATCTTAGGAAAAGAGCTATCACCTGCTTCAAGATGTTGTTGTCATCAGAACCAATTAAACAATGAAGTAACAGATTATATGAAGTTCCAGTTATCACCAGTAAAGTAGTGGAATATAACAATTAGAAATTTGGCACTAGCATTTAACCTACACACATCAATGACCTCATACAATGAAATACAACTACAAAAGTGTTATACCATTAGGTAAGGTCATGTACACAGATCAAACAACACCATTAAGCTCGGTTCAAGGCTAAATATTAAGAGATACTGTTTGCCATGAGATCCCTCTTACAAATTCCTCAAATGTCCTTATTGGTCTCTCTCTCTCCCTTTCCTCCAACTTCCTCATACAACAAAACAACCTTGTAATTGATTTACTATCAACAGATTATAAACAATAATATGTTAACGATTGTGCAACACTTATATTGTCGTTTTCAAGTTTCATTGTTTTAGTCAGATGAACACAATTTCCTAGAGACAGTATCCTCCAAACCATAACATAATAGGAGGCCCCAAATTCAGAGGTTCTAAATAACTTCCTCTAATTTAGGCTTAGTTGGACCTAACTAAACTCTACATGCAGCTAGTAAGGAGAGGACCACCCAATATTTATAAGGACTATGATGGTTTTATCTATATTTTTTGAAGTGGGATCTCTACAATAGGCATAAATATTTCTTTTTCATTTCAAAACCCACAATAGCACAGCCACACCAACTAGTAGATAATTCCATATTCGATCAATGAAGCTGCTACATACTTTGAGTGATACAGTATTACTATTCGTCTTACTGAGAAATTCTGTCCAGCTTCAAGGCTTTAAACCTTTCATGGAAGTGTAGATTTCCAGAGGGCTATTTAAAGATAGTTTCTCATGGTTTGGGGACTTCATGGGAAATTGGATAAATAATCTATATATATACACCCCAGAAAAAAGGCTCCAAACTATTTTTACCATTTAAAGAATACAAGTGAATTAAGTCTAGCAACAATAACAGAAACTCCAAGTCATTTACTTATCCTAATCCAGGTTTCAAGAAAAATAAAGGTCCCAAGAAATTATGGAACCTTGCATGTGATAGAGTGGAAGGGAATAAAGTCAATTGAGAGTCAGCAAAGTATAAATCCCCCCCATACACAGGTCTTACCCAAAGATTAAGAGTCTCGGTGTTAATTATAATGTATTACTGGTTTAGAAATTTCCTCTCTAGCCCTCTCTATCTCTATTGAGCACTCAACAAAAGTACCTTATCTTTTCTACCATTGCATTTTCCATAATGGCCTTTACTCTTAAGAAGCACAAAGATTGTTATTGGGGGATGTCCTAATACAAAAATGGAAAAGATCAACTTGTATTATCTTTTCTTAATCAAGTTATGTATCATAATAGACAACACTTTCTTTCTATTCTTTTACTCTTCCATGCCTCTACTTACTTGTCCAACAGAGGAAACCCCTTTATCTGTTCTACCACATCTTGAATACTGTGACTCCTTCCTATCGCCAATCAATAGCCTTGTTTTCTCAAAAGCTTTAAAAAGTTCAGACTGCAAGAAAAATGACAAACGATAAATAAACAGAGGCATTCACATACAATATCATGTAATGGTTTTACAAAATATCCCCTCAGTTGACAATCGGAATACTTCATCCGGAACAAATAATAATTTGTGAATACATTGAAAATTCTGCTTCATGGTATTCATGATCAATTTATGCAGATTGAAGTTCATTGGCTTGTGTTCTTTAAAAAACAAACCTCAACAGTAGGTTGCATTTGTGCCTCTGACGCAAAACCATAAAACCTGAATTCAACAGGTAGTTAGAAGACCTTGATATTAATTATAATGTTGAATTTAATTCAATATACACCAGAAGTAAAGAACCAAAAAAGAAAAATAATAAGGAATAAAAAAAATTAAGTATCTATCAAATGTCACCTACATAGCAAACTCTAACGATATATAAGCACTTAGTAAAATAGAAATCTACAATTGAGAGATAGTGGGATGAGCTTGAAATGCTAAATTTTATTTTATTTTGTATGTTTGCATTAAAGAAATAGATTACATGAAATGTTATGTGTCTTTCCAATATAGATCCGCATCTCAGCAGAAATTGATAAGATGGAAAATAACAACAAATCCTTTCCCAGTTGGAAAATAACAACAAATCCTTTCCCAGTTTCAACTGGGTGGGGTGGGGGATATAGGCTGAGGTGAAAGGCTTGACTCTCAACCTCTGGATAACTAAGACAGTAGCTATGAGGCAAATTGTTAAGACAGAAAACATGGGCAAATATTACAGTGATAGCATATACCTTTTTCCAAAGTACATGACTTTTAAAGCTACATATCTCTTGCTGTGATGGCTCATAAACCTTGTGTCATAACCTGTTTCATGATGTAAAAGCTAATTTAAATTTGTAGATCTGTTTTACAAAACTGATAGAAGCTACAACAAAGAAAGGAAACACGTATACACTGGTAAAAAACAATTTAAAAATAAAACACCATTGGAACTGAAGAACAGAAACAAGGTATACGCGTAAGAAAAAACACTGAAATCAAGAAATTAAGACGACTATCAAACACAGTACAGAGTTTCCACTGAAGATCAGAAAGTGGAGCTTATAACTTGGGGGCAAAGACAGAAATTTATCGTGACATTATTTATTAAAAAAAAAAATATCTTAGCACCCATGTCACAGGTGCCACAGCTACTCCCCTAAAGAAAGTGTCCAGAACGGAACCTGACTCTTTTTTCTCCATCTTCTTTTCAAGTTTCTTGTTGCCTTCTTTTGATTCCCTGTCTTTCCCATCAGGGCCATGTAATTTTTCCTCCATCTGCATCACAGATTCAAACAAATTTCATTGAAGACAGCAGCTTCCTCCCGTATATCATTCCTTTTCATGGTTAACTTTTCCAGTATAACTGTGCTCCAGTATTGTCAAAATATAAAACAACCAAAAATGCTAACAAAAATATGAAATAGTCCACCAGCTAACCTCATGACTGTGGCAATCAGCAAGTTGAGCTAACAGCTTTGCATTCTCAGTTTCCAACTCCTGATAGTATGAAACACAAATCAGTAGGAAAAACCACGTCAATGTTGCAATGCGAGTCAAAACCACCTAAACCTAACAAAACACTGGTTTTCCTATTCAAGATTATCTCAGTTTCCAGAAACAAACAAACAACAACAAAAGCAATTTAGGATATATAGTTGCAGAAACGCAAACCGAATAGCAGAAAAGAAAAATAACTCTACTGGCTATAACAAAGAAAAATATCGAAAGTTGGCTGAAATTGAATGGAAATACCTTGACCCTGGCTCGCAAGCTGACTATGAGTTCTGCATCGCTCGGTTGAGTCGCCATGGTCAAGACACGAATAAAAACTATGCTGCAGTTCGGTGCAGATTTTCAAAACTCATATCGGTGCTACATATTAACTTATTAATTACAGAGCTTATTGTGGATTAGTGATCCGATTAATGGAATCCTTTCTAGGAAAATAACCTACCATACCATTTGATTTAAGGTAATTAGGTTTTATTTAGTTTTGAGTTAATTGTACCATTTCCCCTTACTTTAATGAAAATTTAAAATTTGGATAAATTGTGAACAAAGTTAATTTACAGAATGTGAAAAATTATAAAGGAAATGGAATAAAATATTCAGTTTAGTCTTTAAATTTAATAAAAATAATTGAATAATTTTAATAATCAACTTAATTATTAACAACTTGCGATTAAATATGAATGTATACTGTGAAACCCCTTAAAATCTAAAACTACCTCTCTCACTCTCAAAAACCATCAGAAAACACCACTCTCATTCTTCCTTTCTGCTTCCAAGTTCTTTCCTCTGTTTTCACCAATCACTCAGTTCCCTCACCAGTTCCTTAATCTTGTGATCAGATTCTGGAGGATCAGACTTAGCTGGACCCTCTGGAGCTTCAACCCTCAGCTCCCACCCTCCTCGGTAGGTTCCAATTCTCCGTTTTGGTCCAATTTCCACTAGAGTTCATCTGCTCATCCCTGAATTCGAAATTAATTATAAGTTTCAATCTTTTCTATATCTTGCTACTGAAACTCTAGGTTAAATTGAGATCTCTGCCACCTTGGTGCCTTTTTCAAACTCCACCAAACTCAACCTTAGCAAAAGAGGTAAGGGAAGCTAACCTTCGATCAATTTTCGAGTAATTAGACTTCTTGTGTGTCTGGATAAGACGATCCTTAGTTTAATTCTCCTTTATGAACTGTTATTGGTGTGCATTTGGATTGTGGTGTGGATTTCGTAACCTTGCATGTGAAGAACAGTGCAGAAAACCTGATAATTTCGCCTAGGCGAGTGTCTCTCGCCTAAGCGAAATTATCAGGAGGTTGCCTCTGGGTGTTGCGCGAGATCTCGCTTAGGCGAGCTGGGGTCGCCTGAGCGAGACATCTTCTCATCTAGGCGAACCAGCCTGGCCTGAGCGAGAACTCGCTCTGGCATTCGAGTTGCCCACTGTAACGGGTCTCGCCCAGGCGAGGGTAGTTCGCCTAAGCGAGACTACTTCCTAGCCTAGGCGAGATTCGCTAGCTTAAGCGAGTTCCACTGCAGGGTTATATTTCCTTCTCTATTTTTGAATGAACAATGGTTGTATTAATATAAAAGAAATGATGTTTACTTTTAATATGTTGGATGATGATGAGATGTAGTATCTGTATATAATGGTATGAGGAAAGTTGATAAAATGAGAATTGTGAAGAGATGAGATGAA
>Ga0214545_1001830_pt1 | contig 40527 bp, 21 predicted proteins | sample CNSS4metaG_FD_160064 | JGI IMG/M metagenome (GOLD analysis project Ga0214545, IMG submission 160064) | Root nodule microbial communities from cowpea collected in UCLA plant growth center, Los Angeles, California, USA - CNSS4 | ecosystem: Host-associated > Plants > Roots > Nodule | place: USA... | reverse complement strand
CTCGAGGAGGACCTCAGGGCAACCCTAGCAGAGCTCTAGCGGTACGAAGGGGCGGAGCGACGGCTGGTTCAGAAAGGGAAAACACAGACCTCCCATTAGGGCAACGTAGCAGGGTTTATATACACTGAGCCAACCCTTAGGCCCACTTAGGGGCAGCCCACTAACTTTAGGGCAGGAATAAAATGGGGCCTTACAGGTTACATGTTGAAACTCATTTTAACATTTCTAATTATTGTAGGACAATTAAGATTATTTTAACATTTCTAATTATTACACATTTTTGTCATACTAATTTAGAAAAATTTTGTTTATAAAACAGTTGCTTGAGTAATTTATTATAAAGATTATAGTTAAAGATTAAAGTATCAACGTATACAATCAAATTAATTAAACATTCAAATATTATTGAACAACATTCTAACATTTAAAAATATGAAATTGTAAACTTATATAATTAGGAGTAGTAAATAATTATTAAAAAAAGTAAAAAATATATATATATAAAAAATATTGGTGGGTTAAGTGAGATAGGTTGAGTTCAACTCACTTTTGAAAAATTAATTTAGGATGAACTCAGTTAAATTGTTGAAGATAAAAGAAAAGTATACTTATAAAATAGTCTCTAATATTTAATTATGTAAAGTTTAAAATAATAATAATAATAATATATAAATAAATAAAAATTCAAAAAATCTAACATTAATATGTATTTATAAACGCTTTCTAACTTCCTATAGTAAAACTAATTAAAGAAATATTTTTTTTTTTATTCTTAGTCCAATACTCTAAGTGTCGTTAAATCATTAAATAACAAATAAGAATACTCAATTTCAAAATTTATGACAATCAAAACTCATATTCGTTCAAATAATTTAGAAATAAAGAATAAAAATAAAAATCTGTATATAACTAATTTTTGCTAAATAAAGTTATTGTTTTCTCTTTTTCTCTTGTCTACCTTATCATTTAAGTTTTGTATTTTATTGTTAAAATATTGCTGAAAATAAAATGGATGAACAATTTACTGAGGTTACGGCTGTAGATATAGAATAATATATATATAAAGAACATCCAGGAGGGGACAAGTAAAATCTGGAAAGACCCGCGTGCAGGTTCATCTATCATAGAGAATCAAAGGGAGAACAGAGGGAGAGAGAAGATTGAAGATTGAAACTTGGATCTGTGAGAGAGAATATGGCTTTGAATCCTCAACTCTTTCCCAATGGAATGCCCGTTCCTTTCGTCAACGAGATGTTTGTGCTGGCCAGAGACGGCGTCGAATTCGATATCGATAAGATTCCTGCCTCTGGGTTAGTCACTCACCGTTTCTTCGATTTTCCATTTCTTTATTCATATATTGCTTCGCTTTCCAATTGATTCTTGATTAATTATTTGGGGATTGTCGGTTAATTCCAAGATAGCGGAATGTAGGACTATAGGAGATTGATATTTCTTCTTTTTATGCTAATATGTGTTAGGTCAGGTTAGGACTCTGCTAACAGGCTATTTGGAACATATGAAATTATTTGTTAATTTTTGTTTTGTAGGTGAGAGACCTTCAGGTCCATGTGAAATGTTTATTATTTTATCTGATTTTTGTGGGTTTTGTGTTTGATATAATTGTGTGTGTGTGTGTTTTTTTTTTTTTCAGAAGTCATGGGGGTCATGTCAAAACCAAAGGAATCGTCTATTTGTCAAATATTCGGATGGTCTTCGTTGCTAAAAGTCCAGTTGGGCAATTTGGAGCTTTTGATATGCCTTTGGTATGTGTCACACCTTATGCTGTTTTAGATTGCTAATTCTGTGCAGCCTGGTTTCATGTTTACTGCTTTTCCTCTTTTACCAAAAGAGTTTTATCCGTTACATCTTGAATGCCCTTGTTGTTATGCTAAGATGATTTAATGGGCCATTTTCTGTGTTGTTTGTGGATGACTTTATAGCAATCTTTTTCTAGCAGTACCACTTCACGGAATAAATGGGTTTATATTTTTTTTTGTGGCTTATGACTTCTGTTATAACTTGTGTGAATTCTGTGATGGTTGAGTTTTAGGCCTGTTGGTTCTCGGGGAATATCGAATTATCATTGCTTGGCTGGTGCTAACTCGCTGAAAACTAAGAATGTAGATTTTATTATGTTAGTCTCTCAGATTGGTTGGGACTTGATATATGATGATTATAAGTTTCAAAATAACCTTATGTGCAAATAATTGTTGTTCTTAATTTCTTTTATGGAGTAAATGTAAATTAGTATAGGTGACATGCGAGCATAATTTAGTAGAGAGAGGATCAGAGAGAAACAACTAGAAGAAAACAGGGACTTGTTTATTGGGAAAAAAGAAAATTGTATAGTTGAACCACATGTATTCGAGAGACCTCTACTCTGCCGTTGGTCCCCTAATTTTTATGATTGTGCCCTTTCCCTGTACAATTCCCCTTTTATTCTCTGCCCCTATCTATCTAACTGGTTAACTAATTAACTAACTAATGTTAGCTATCAATGAAAATATCAGGCCCATGCCCAGTTTCGCCTAGAACTATTTTCTTATTCCTTCTTTCCTATACCTTCTTAATAGGAAGGTACTGCCTGTCACTAGGCTATCTTTCCTACTCCTGAATGACAACGTTATTATCAAGTTATTATCTATCTGCTACGTGTTTTAGTTGTGAGCGTGTGTTTATTTATATGTGTGTCTTTCTTTCTCCCATTGTATTTTGGATAAAGGGGACTTTTGGGTGAAGAGCTTAATTAAGTTTTTATTCGGTAAGTTTTTATTATACGAAGAATTTATAATAGAAATTTGACTATGAAACTACATAAGTTCTTTCAAACATCCCTGAAATTCAATGGCATGAAATTTGAGATTACGCTTTTTATGTTATGGCTTAGCTGCTTGAAGTTGGATTTTAAGTCACTATTATGAAATTTGAGTATCTCCATTTGGTTTAATTGAAAAAGTGATGTTTGTCCTTAAAGTCGAACTTCACTGGAGTTAATTTTATTTTAAAGGGAGTTAAGATTAGACAATTGGGATAATACGTGTATATATATATATATATATATATATATATATATATATATATATTACTCATCATTGTATGTTATTATTTGGTTTGTAGATTGTCAAAACATATATATTAATTTGAAACGTGATGTATGCGCGCCATTTATTCTGAGTTGATCCTTAGTTCTTCGTCAATTATGCAGCTTTACGTCCATGGAGAAAAATTTAACCAGCCAATATTTCACTGCAACAATCTTGCGGGACATGTTGAGCCTGTGAGTAAATAGTTATTTTTTGCTGCACATCTGACTATTTTATTACAAATCAAAACTATGGGTCCTAAATCCTGAGCTATTTTAATTGCAACAGGTAGTCCCTAATGACCAACACAGAGCACTTTACTCCACACATTCATTTAAGATCATATTCAAAGAGGGTGGATGTGGAACCTTCATTCCCCTTTTCTTCAATTTGATTGCTTCAGTGAGGCAGTATAATCAACACTATAATATGCAGCAGGCACAATCTTATGTGGATCCTTTGCAGGCAGCTCAGACTCCTGTTGATGAGATGATGAGACATGCGTAAGTGAATGATTATGCTTTAAAATTTTATGCCAAGTTTGTAGAGTTTATAATAGATCATATAATTTGTTGAGTGTGCACTGTATGATTTATAATCTATAAGCTTTAATAATGATGATTGAAATCATATGCAGGTATGTTGATCCTAATGATCCCACGAAAATATTTCTGCAACAACCCAATTCTGATTCTGAGCTTAGGCGTCGAACGTATCAGCCACAGGCAGATGGGGGCCATGTCTAAGTCTGAAGTTACACTGCCATCATCATCACTCTTCATCGTACTATGTTTATATGAACATTGTGTATCAATATCAAAATAAATTAAAATCATATGACAGACTAAGTGTGTGCTTGGATGTAAAGTTTATAGAATTAATCTTAGATCAACGCCATTTTATACAATTTATTATAGTTCGAATTGATTTGAGGTATCATGTTTTTTATTTGGATAATAGATATTAGAAGTTATTTTAGGATAATGTATTGTTAATACTTAAAATTGAAATTAAATGAGCGTGTAATTACTAAGTATTATAATTACTATGGATAATTGCTTCTTATTATAATTTTTTATATGATATTTATTTTACTTCAAACAAAAAGCAAGTCTCAACCATTCAAGGTCTTTTAACAACTAACTTTTAGACTCCATTTATCTAAGGATGCAAGAAGAAAATAAACATAAACTTAAAACTAAGAACAATAGACATTCTAGCTTTGAATAAGTTTAGTTTATATTGATTGTAAACAATTTATAACAAGTATTCAATTCTATACATTTTTTGAAATAAGTTAACTTCACTCAAAATCTTTATGCCTTGTTGTAAGATTACACATCTTGAGAAAACTACTCTATAAATAGTACTTCTCATAATACAAAGCCTTGAGGATTTTTTTTTTTCAAAGAATAAAACCTTAAAAGGTTAATGTATAAATAATACTTGATAAGTATAAAACTTAAAAATATTTTTAAAGAATACTTAAAGATTTTAGTAAAAAAGGAAATACATTACTAATAATAATATTTGGATATTGAATAGGAGTGACATTTGAATATTACTGGTAATTTGTTCTGATTAGTGGAAGATTTTGTTAATTGAACATCTTAGAAAGATTCTAATGAACTAATATAAAAATTATGATGTAATCTTTTTATCTAAAATTAGTTTATATAAACGTTTTATGTCTTCTTTAAAAAAATTAAGTGTAAAAACTTCAAAAGATATAATTTAATTCATTTTTGTTTATAAATTTACGCTAATACTTTCATTTAATATCTTAGGACGTTCATCATTTTAAACCGAACCATAATTTGATGTTGTTATAAACTAAGAGATTGTACGAATTTAAGAAAGTATCGAGTGTAAGGACTTTGTAAACTATATTAAAGGATATTATTGTGTAATATTTCAAGGTGAGTTAATATGCTTGAGAAAGTGAATATTTTGTTAAATTAATGTGAACAAAATAATTGTATAAAATCAAATTTTCAATTATATAAAATAAAATTTCATGGATTGCTAATTAATGGACCAATTAATTGTTAGAAATTGCTCAAAATATATATATATATATATATATATATATATATATATATATATATATAATTAATTCTAGAAATTAATCATACTATACATGATATATCTTTTAGTGAACATCTTTTAGTGTATTTGATTGGTGTGATATAAAAGAAAGTAAATTAAGTATGTAATATATTCTACTACTAAAATACTATTAGTTGAATTTCAACAAAAATATATATAAAATAAATTAAAATGTGATTCATTATGAACAAATTAGTTTATAAAATAGAATTAGTATCAAGAGTTATTTAATTTTATTTCAAAATTTGTCACATGAATTTGAAAAAAAGAAGAAGGTAAAAGTGTAATAATAAATTTTTCAATTAAAGAAAATGATATTTGAATATTAAGTTTAAGCATATACAGAGTAAAAGAAGTCTTATTAATAATCTTATTTCAAAGAAGTCTTACTACAGTTACAAAATAATACATTATCTTGAATTACATTTTTAAATGAAGTTGTTATACTAATTTAATTTAATTTTGTTAAGAAAATTTAAAACTTAAAATTTTATTATATTTATATATTTTTTAATTCTTAATTTATTTTTCTAAAAATATGACCCTTGTATTTGATTCTTAAACCCTAGTGGATACATCCATAAATCTAACCGTTTATATTTTTATTACTTTATAGTTTATTGTTTTTCAATAAAACTTTATATTTTTTATTTTAATGAAATTACATAATATTTTTTCTTCTTATAAGTTGTACAAAAAACATATATTAACAATATTTATTTAAACATAATAAATTCATCTAAGCTAAAATTATTTATATTCTTTTTTTGAGTACAAAAATTGCTTTTACAATTAATAATGAATAAGTAAAAATTAATTTAGTGAAATGAGAATAATAAATAAGTACAATCAATAAAAAATAATACTCAAAAATAATAGAAGAAAACAGTAGAAGAAGAATGAGAGAACCTACACAAGTTTGTCATGAAGCATAAGCACTCCACAGAAAGAGGCACGCAAATCTAGTTTACCACCAAATTTGTCTCAAAGGTTGTTTATGATGGACGCCGATCCTCTGTCTCAGCCTGAACCTCGTGATTATTTGGAACCTTTCAGAGTTTCTGTCCATCAAATTCTGACCAGAGTCAACCAGGTACTCAATTCCTTCTCTCTTTTTTTTTGGGCATTTTTCTTCTTCTCATTAGGTCTCTGTGAATTAGCTCACCCTAGAAACTTCTCTGGGAATGAAATCTTACAAACCATTTGATTTTTGTCTTATTAATTGTGGCTTATGATCAGGGGTTTAGTTCAAGGGGGTAGGACTGAAGAGCATGTGAACAACAAGCACAGAAAATTTTAATTACCGCATGCCTAATTTATGCAATTTTGTTTTTTCATATAACTAGTTTAGTATGTGTAAAATATTTGTTTCATAGAGTGAAGTTAATAAGTACAGTTTTAGAGTGAGGCCTGTACATGCTGTGGACACTCAGCTATGTGACAGAACAAAATAAAGGAGAGACACGTTTTCATGGAGTTGTGGTAGAGGACAATAATAAGGAAAAGAGAAATAGACGATTCCATTAGTTAATTTTTGTTTTCATAAGCTAAATTAACTTATGCACAGTCTTTCTCATATTAGCTTCTGCAAAAGCAGAATTTAAGTTATGTATAAACTAGTTTTTAACTTAATAAGAAATTTATTTTCTTTTCTTTTCTTTTAACTCTTAGAAGTGTTTATGGAAAGTATACTTAATTAGACCCTAAGCTCACAATGTGCAACCAAAAGCAAAACAACCTGTGAGTTGAGTTTGTTTCTTCTTCATGATTAAGGGGCCGAGGGTTAAATAGATATATGCTCCTTTTGGGGTATCCCCAATATTGCTGTCATGAGGAATTTTCTTTTTTCCCTTTTGTTATGATTTTAATGATTTTTTATTAAATTAAGTTTCAAATGACTATTATGTAGCCCTTTAATGGCTAGTGGCTGTGGCCTTAATTTGATGGGATTTTTCATTTGGGCCTGACTTAGTAATGAGACCACAACGAGTTAACCTAATTTGAATTATGACTTTATTTTTATCTGTTATACAGTTATTTGTAGATCAGAATTGTCTAATAACCTAGACTCTATGCTTTGTTCTTTCTGCCATTTTTACTAATCTTAACCACAAAGTTATAAAGAAGTTGGCGTTCCTGTTTTTTCCCTGCATCGTACTTCCATTACTACCCAGCTGATATGTAAGTGAAGGAATATGTATAATTTTTATATCAATGTTTGATGGTTTAAAGACTCTAAACAGTTTAATTTGAATGGTTGGTGCTAAGTTCAAATTTACTGCCTTGGAGTTGTGGGCTTAATGTTAGTTTTTGTTTTTAGTTAAAAAAAATAATCTTATAGTGCCTTGTACAGCTTGAGAAGCAAGTGACTGAGGTTGAACAGTTCTATGAATCCACCGATAACGTTCAAGGTAATAATTCTAAAGGTGTCTCACTTGTAAAAGAGAAGGGCAGGGAGAAGCATCCTACTGGCACCAAAAAGCCTCTGCAAGATGCATCACATACTGAAGCTGCTGCTGCAAAGAGAATGCAAGAGCTTATGCGCCAATTTTCCACAATATTGCGTCAGGCAAGCACAAAAAATTTGCAGCATTTTTGTAGTAATCTTTATGAATTTAGTTTTTCCCAAGCTCCTTATATTTGGATTTCCTTTTATAGTTAAAACCAAGAATTGAACTTGAGGTTTCTGTAGCCATTGGTTAGAACCTGTTTTATCCATTTGAGTTGATGTTATGACAAAAGGTAAATTTTTAGCTTACCTTTCGAATAAAATGTACTGAACATTTTCAATTTTGCTGAAGTTGAACCTTGTACTTATGTGGGAATTCGATCCTATTTTTAATGTCAACCACCTAGCTCTTTCTATTACTCTTGAACACTAAACCAGGTATTCGATTGAACATTATGTTGCCATTCAATTCATGTATCTGATCCTGTCTAGTAAGTAAAGATATGGTTGTTTTGAGTGAGTGGCTAAGGGGCATTGCCCTTGTTTTTACCATCTTCCATGGACAATTACTTCTTATTGGTTAACTTTTGATTAACTAGTTATAGTTATACTTGTTGATTGGATGGGGCTTGCATGGAACTTTATACTGGTGGCCTATGCACTTGTCATGCCTCTTGCTGATATATCCTGTATAACATCCATAAGTTTGTCTACTCCTGAATATTTGACTGATTAATTGCAATTAGGATTTCCTCTGTTACACTAAGTTCACAATCTTGCCTTCTTTCCTCCCATTTCATGGTCACACTTTCTCTTAGAAAACTATGCCTAATCCATTGCTTAGAAATCTCCAATTTTCAATTTATAGTTAAAAAATAGTGTGTAGTCTGTACTCAATTTTATTTTATTTATTGTGAAGACATTTCTAAAAGGCTTAGTTTGTTTGGATTTAATTTACTATTTCAAGCTTTAGAAATAACATGTTGATTGATGGTCAAAATGAATTCCCCCTTTTCTGTTGAATATATATTAACCCTACCAAGTTCCTTTGAAAACTCAAGTTTCTGTTGTACTTTTGCAGATAACTCAGCATAAATGGGCTTGGCCATTCATGGATCCTGTTGATGTAGAAGGTCTCAGGCTTCATGACTATTATGAGGTAAGACCTTTTCTTTGTTTTAAATTTTTTGTATCTGTTTACCTATAGTTATATTTTATCTTTTGCCCCACCTATAAGCAAATATGCATGAGAAATCTTTTTCTGAAAAAACGTTTAAATGTTGATTTGGTCTCTGTAACTGGTGACGCTGGTTTCACTAATTTATTATAATAATAACATTTTTGCTCCTTGTCTTTGATTATTTTTCTAAAACGAATTAGCTTAATTTTCTTCCCCTAGGTTATTGATAAGCCCATGGATTTCAGTACAATCAAAAGTAAAATGGAAGCTAAGGAAGGCACAGGATATAATAATGTCCGGGAGATATACGCAGATGTAAGGTTGATATTCAAGAATGCAATGAAATACAACAATGAAAAACATGATGTCCATGTTATGGCAAAGACCTTGCTAGAAAAATTTGAGGAAAAATGGTTGCAACTTTTACCTAAAGTTGCTGAAGAGGTAAAATGTTTTCTGATATAGTTTCCTTAATTTTTTTAATGAAGCTTTCTAATCACAAATCTTGGGAGAACCATTGTACAAAAGCTAGTAGTTGTAGTTGGAGAGGTCAGGGCCTTATAAATTCCACATTCCATACTTTGAATGTGAGACTCAAGTCTCATATATATATATTGCAATTGGATCTTGACATCCCAGCTTGCTTTGTAGCCTTGACACTGACATGAGCTGGTTATGCACTAGCCCTTTGAATAGCTCTGGACAAACCCTATAAGCAGTTATGTTTCCCCCAAGAACTTTTGATTAGAACTGACTGCCTTATTGTATACTACAAGAATAAAACATGAGGCAGTAGATGTTGATGCCGACACAATGTTATGGGGTAGGTTGTTAGTGCAATGTTGCTTAGGAAAGTTTATTTCGTCAGCATTCTCTTTGGGTAATTTGTATATTTCTTTTGAATGCACACAACTTCCTTCCTCTTTAATATAATAAATAAATGTCTACTTCATCTTCCTTTTTTTTTCTGTGATAATCATGCTCGTACACATCCAGGAAATGTTCAAAACATAAATAACAGTATTAAATGAGCTTATGAAAATTGTTAGTATTAAGTGGACAACTTTGCGAACTAGCAATGTTTTTCATAGGCTTGCTATATCATCCTATGAAGCAGTATCCTTAACGGGGTTTCTCCATATTTCATTGTTGTCCTAAGATAATAAGATTTTTTGCGCTGTATGCATCTTTTTCATAATATTTAGCACTAAATGTGCTTATGTGACCCCACCATTTTCTTCACGCAGGTTTTGGGTTATGTTAACATAACCTTGAGTCAAGTCTTTGGAAGTTATGATTTTTACATAACTTTTCCATTTTTTTCATATGGTCGTAGATCATTATGTTCTTCACATAACCTTTTATCTACTCCTAGAAAGTAGAACATAACGTTCTTCACATGTGTGATCTTCACATAACCATTTGTTAAATCCTTAGAAGTTATGTTCTTCGCATAACTTTGTTACGTCTTCATTTGGTCACTGGAAGTTCTTAACATATCCGTCACACATAGTATTGTATTTGTATTGTATAGTATTATAACTTCATTGGAAGGTCTTTCTGCTAATGTAGGTTGTTTTAAATTTTGGATAAATAAAAGGTATAAGAGAAGTAGCAGAGAAGGCAACTTGACTCAGTTTTTTGCTACTGCAGAAGCATATTTTATTTAATCAAATATGACATTTAAATACATTCAAACAACTGAAAAGAAGGATTATGCTCCATGGTTTTAGGAGTTGTTGACAATGGGAAAATAAAATCAGAAGCTAACTTAAAATCAAAAACTAACTCACTGACAGCAGAATAACTAATTTGATTTATTCAAGCTAATACTTTGACAGAATCTCAGAGGTACATTCTCAACACTCTTCCTTGCTTTGGAGTCTGCAAACTCCCAGCATCTTCCTCAAAAATTCAAAACTTGCAAAGTGAAAAAAACTTTGTAAACATATCAGCAATTTGATCTTCAGTTTTACATCAAGTCAGACTTGCATGTCCAATTTCTTATACTTCTCTTAAGTAAAGCTTGACACGAATGTGGTTTGCCTTCCCATGAAACACAAGATTGTGGGAGATTCAAACAGTTGTTTGATTATTGTCAAAAGCTTGTGTTCTTTGCTCCTGCTTCAGTTCCAAATCTGGTAGAGTATTTCTTAACCATATAGCTTGATTTACCGTTAGAAATTCAGCTTCTGCTGTGGTTTGAGATACAACCTTTTGCTTCTTTGAACAGCAAGAAAAAGATACCTGAACCCGTACTGAAACAGTACTCTGAAGCGCTCTTCATATCATCCAAGCTACCTGCCCAGTCACTGTCAGAAAAGCCAAATAATTTAAATTCTTGTACCATGCTGTATTTGACTCCATAATTGACAGTTTCATTGATTTATCTTTTTATTCTCTTTGCTGCCTTCAAGTGCAGTTCACTAGCACAGTGCATGTGTCTTCATCTCAAGCTATCAGGAAATAAGATGTCAGCCATTTGTAGATGTAAGACACATTAGGCACCCAATCAAGCTTCTAAAATGAGTTTCATCAACTTTATCGGTTCCATCCTCCATGTGAAAGGAACTGAACGATAGAAAATTTTATAACAAACTGAACTGTATTCATTCTTTATTCACTACTCAAATAAGAAGCTTACAAGAGTATTTATAGGTAACTGCTTGAATTAAAAGGGAAGTTGTTGGTAGTAGCTAACAGCTTTAGCAGAGTACATAAAATTTTTTCTTACAAAATATAACTAAATATTCACTCTAACACCCCCACCTCAAACCGAAGGAGAAAATGTTTTAAAAGAAAATCTGTTCACATTGAGTTTGCCTCTAAGAAAAGAAAAACGAGTTGATGACAAGAGCTTGGTCAACACATCTGCTCAATGATCAAGAGAGAGAATATGATAGGTGAAATCTGCATGGTCACAATCTTTGCAATGTGTAAGTCATGGAAATAGAAGATATCACAAAGAAGAAGACACTGCAAAGAAAAGACAACTGAGAAGAGAAACTAGTATGGAGGAAACCTAGAAGCTTACAAGAGTATCTATAGGTAACTTTCCAACAAAAGATATAGTTGTTATTAATTGCTTACAACTCTAAAGAGTACATACAAGACATAACTAGGTATACACTCTAACACTCCTTGGCAAACTTCTGCTTTCGATTCATTGAAGGTGTTGATCTATCCACATTCATGCATATCCTTTTAGAATCTCATTTGCATTTTTTTTTTGACAAAAACAGAGATCTAGGTCTTTTGAGTGGTCTCCATACCCAAAAATAAGTCATAAGACCAAGATCAGTCGTCTTTTATGTCATTTCTTGCTTAAAATCTTCAATTAGTGCTAGGTTGTTTCCTGTCATCCAAGGTAGTCAAAATTAATATCTTACTCAAGATTGGAAAGAGAAGTAAGGATAGTAAATCAGGAAATCGTAACATAGATCATAATATCTTACTCGAGATTGGAAAGAGAAGTATGGATGGTAAATCAGGAGATCGTAACATAGATCATGTGTGGAAGCAGGTATAGAGGAAGGTGATTGCGAAGGGGCTTGAAGTTTGTTTCTCTCCATTTTGTTTCCTGTCATATCTCTTTTGGTTGTGTTAATGTTTTGAATCTCTAAGGATTGGCATAGAAAATGAGTCATCTGAAATCAGTTGTTTTGATCTCACTTACATTAATCTGGTTTGTTGGGAAATAACAATATTGGTACCGGTGCATCTGTTTCTTGTTCTGGTTGCAAATTGAGTAAAAGTAAAACACTTCCTTTCCATCTAGTGCTCATCATGTTCATGTTGTTTTGAAATGATTCATAGTGATGTTTGGGTATGTCTCCTGTGGCTTCTTAGCTGATTATAGATATTTTCTTCGACTCAAATTTGGAAGCCTTGGCTCATTAGTGGGTGGTTGCTCTTTCATCAATCAAGTTACACTTCTCCCAGAGATTTTTACTTTCTCCTCAAAGTTATTGATCATTTAGGATGTTTCTGAGATTTCTATAGGGATGACTGCTTCAACACCTTGGTCATTTGAAAAGGTGACTCTCCTATAGCTGAATGGGGCATTTGTCTTCGTTGTCTGTATATTTATAAGGAAGGTCCTGTATTGTCCTTTGTCTATATGTCTTCTATCTATCTTAATGGAATTCTTTAATGGAAAAGCGAAATTCTTACAATTTTAGAGGTTACAGTTGTTACAGCTGTGATTTTGGTTCTCCACTTCTATGTAATATTACTTTTCTATACTTGCGAATGGTAGGAAAAGAGACAATTGGAGGAAGAAGCACAGGCACAGTTAGACATTCAGCTTGCTCAGGAGACAACATATGCCAATAAAGCTAAGGATTTAAGCACTGAGGTTGGTTATTGTTTGCTAATGTTTTGTTTTTCTGAGCAGATCATAAATTTGATGCCACATAGGAGTACATCACATATTTCATTTTATCAACTACCTATTATTTCAGCTTTATGAGGTCGATATGCAGTTGAAGAGTCTCAAAGAAATGGTGATTCAAAAGTGCAGGTTTGTGTAAATTCATCATATTTGGTTCGAAATATTGCATTTCAGTCTGGATCTTCAAATGCTTGTTTTATTATAATATCTAGTTTTTTTCTCTGGTCATCTTCCCATGATGTTTTTGAAGCTTATTTTGCATTTTGCATTCCTTACCGTTGCTGACGACACTGCAGGAAACTGACTACTCAAGAGAAGAAAATGCTTGGTGTAACTTTAGGCAAATTGTCTTTAGAAAACCTCTATAGGGCATTGGATGTAGTTGCTGAGACCAACCCAATCTTCCAACCTTCTGGTGATGAGGTGGACCTTGACTTAGATGCTCAGGTCAATACTGTTATTCCGTGCTAACAATGTCAATCGTCTCCTAATTTTAAATTTTGTTTATCCTATCCAATTCATTTTAGTTATTCTGTTAGCATTTCTTTTAGCTAAACATGTTTTCATCATTACACAGAGCGACTACACTCTATGGAGGTTAAAAGCTTTTGTAAAAGATGCACTAGAAGAGCAAGAAAAGGTCGATGAGGGTGCAGCTGTTAACCCTAATGATAACCCTGATGACAAGAAGAACAAGAAGAGAAGAGACTCTGGTGATTCTTCAGGCAAGACAAACCCAAAAAGGAAGAAACTATCTGCATTATGATTCATTAGTGATACATAGGAGGCATTCATTTATTGTGGTTGAGCTGAAGTTGCTGAAGCCAGTAAATTGAATGATGCAATAGGAAAATTTTGTAAATCCTTCTTATATATTTACTGCTATGTAGATGAAAATAAAATTTAAAAGTGTGCTTTGTAGGAAAGGTCTGCTTTTGGAAGCAGACAAAACTTTTGCAATTCTGAGAACAGCTTGTAGTGAGTCAAGGATCTGGGTCTGGTTAAGTTATCTTGCTGTTCTGAGGATAATGTCAAGTTTCAGAAAAGAATTAAGGCATCTATGCATGTGAATGGCCTATTTAATTATGTCCAGAAGCATAGAAATGGATGGAGCACCTTTGATAAAATCAAGTTTATTTTTAAACTTTTGACCGCATGTTTATATTTGTTAGTGTTGTTATGGGATGTAAAATAGGTATGTACATGTGACTTTGATGGTTTTGTCAGAATACAAACTTGTCTAATTATAATTACATTAGAATGAACAGCAACATTTCTTCCAGAATTTTTTTCTCAGAGTTTATTCATATGATTTCATCAGTCTTAAAGTATATCAGCATATTGGAGAATTACGTTTTTTTAATCTCGTTAGATCATCCAAAAGTAAAAGCACACACACAAAATAACTTAATATATTTTTTTTCATCTTTTTTATATTTTTCATTTAACAAAATACAATATTTATTATTTATAATATTTACTCTTAACAACAAAGATGTGTACTTTTTTAAAATATCTAAAATATCTCTACAATTTATGAAAAACTTATTGCTTCTAAACCTATTTGAAAAATTCAACCGATATGAAGAGTTTGTGGTTGCTTGTAAACTTTTATTGAATGCTTTTTCTTTGAAAGTCTTCTAGTATTTTAAATTCACATTATTTACTGTTAAATTGCAATCACCCCTTCAATTTTTGTATGATGATTTCAAAATCAGATATTATTCTTGTATTTTCATGTATTTTCAAATAGAGAAAATTTTATTTGAACTAGATGACACAGTTATTCAATTCATAAGGACACAATTTAATTTGAGCACTGTTTCAGCTTCTTTGCAACCTCAAAACACCACCAATCATATATAAAGTAATCTTGACAGAAGAAAAATGGTTATAGAGTTTTGAAGGTGAAAAATGATTAAATTAGGAATGAAGCACAACAAAAGGTGGAATGATTCATAAAATCCAAAATCTCTATTTTCAGATTATCTGTATTATTTTTTATAATTTTTTACCATTAAAAACTAAATAAAACTTATTGTGACATATTTTCAAATATAGAAGCTAAAAAGTAAACATTTTATAAACAAGGAGTAAAAATGTTTTCCTTCGTCACTATCACCATATGAGCATACTCTGTTCTACAATTGATGTTTCCTATTATATTTCAACTTTAATTGGATTTTTTATCCTTTACTAAATAAAAATAATTTTATTATGTAATAAAAATATAAATCGATAATTTTATAAAAATATAAATTATAATCAAGGAACTGCACATTAGAAACATTGATTCATTCAAAAGTGAACATAGGTGTCCTATCAGAACTTTTTACTTTTCCATTCAATTTTCTTAAAAATCATTCTTTCAAAATTACCATTTTTTTAAGTATTTTTAAAATTATATTATTTTGGTGTAATATAAATTTATTATATACTTTATAATTTATAAATTCATTAAAACTTAAATTTTATTATATAAATTAAATAAATTTATATAACTATATAACAATTTTAGCGGTATGAATCTGATCTCCCCAAGACAATACAAAGTTGATAATAATAAAATTAGAAAAAGTAATTATATCTCTTGTATTTCAAACACACAAAAATTATTTGAATACATTACAACAATAATAAAAGTAAAAGTTCAAAAAAAAAAAAAATATATATATATATATATATATATATATATATATATATATATATATATAACAAACTTATGGTATTCTACTTGGTCATCAGTCAAAGAGTTTAGGACTAGTATTTATTCCATCTACCTATTAAAAGAAGAATTCAATTAATGTGCTCATTTATTCCTCCGTGTAAATCAACCTACTTAATCAAACAAATAAATATATTAAACATTTAAATTATTTAATAAAAATATCAAAATTTTATATGATTAAAAATAATAATAAATAATTACTATAAAAATAATAATAAATTATTATTATCAGCAGGTAATATAACAGTCTACCTCTAACTTATTTGAACATGATTATTAATTTTAATTTAAAATTTAAGTCAATCATTTCATAATTAAAACAGTTCTATATAGTTTAAACTTAAATTTATAGTGAACCCAATTACCTGATCAAACTTATTCCACACTCCTACTTGTTCTAAAAAAAAAAGAGTCCCTTTTTGGTCTCTTCAAGAATTAAGAATTATAACTTTAAGAACCAAACTAACAAAAAAAAAAACTTTAGAAGGATTAAAAACTAAGTTATAAATTTAAAAAGATATTTAAACCTCATAAGTTTTTTTGTGACAAATTTTGTGAATTATATTTTAAAAGATAAAATTCTCACCTTATCTCAGATACCCATATTTCAAATATTTATATACGAACATATTTTGTAGGTCATATTTCACTAATTTTTTTTATCAATAATTTAAATAAATATGTTGACAGATAGGTGGGACATTATCTGTTTTGTTAGCATAACTCAAACTATGTTCTGTTTCGTGACATTTCCTTTTAAAGAGGAGAGCATGTTAAGCCATTTTTGAGCTGCACAATACACTTCCTTTTTCAATCATAATCATTATTTTGGTGAAGAAGAAACAGAATGATGAGGTCTACCTCTTCAAATCTTCTAATATTCACATCACATTTAAATGTCAAACGCAGACTCAAACTTCATTGTCAAACCAATAATACCATATTTTAATCAATTTTCATGAAACAAAATTCACTCATTAATTAAGCTATATTGTTAAGTTATATCTGAATGTCTGAAATTCTTTTACTCAATTATTCATATACAGATTTTTACTTTTTATTGTTTGAAATGTTTCCCTCAAAGGGATAGAAACAGAAGAAAAAGAGAACATGGTGGGTAGCACATGCAAGACCAAGAATAATAATACTCCTACTAATAATACAAATCCAAAGTTGAGATAACAATAGCAATAGCATCTTCTTGGTTTTGAAAGCAAAGGTTTCAGATTCATTTCATCATCTCAAGAACAATATATATAACAGAAGAAGAACCCCAACATGTCTCCTTTTGATTGTGTTCAGACAACAACAGAGAGCAGTCACAGCATGAGCACCAGCACTAGTCCAAGTGCTGGTGATGTGCTTCTCAAATGGGGTCACAGAAAGAGATCAAGACTCTCTAGGGCTGCCATTGAAGACTCTTCATCTTCTGTTCACACCAACAACAGAAGAATCTCTCACTCTCTTCCTCCCAACTTCTCCATGCCGCCGCCACCGCCGCCGCCGCCACTTTTTTCTTCTACTGCCTCCAGCGGCAGAGGTAGAAAGCACAGCCCTAGGTATCATCACTCTCATTCTATAATTACATTCTTAAATAATAAATAGGTTCAACATATATAACTTTGTACATGTGTTTGTGTCTACTTATCTATCACTGTTTTTTTTAGAGGAAAAAAACGTTTTGATCAATGGCATTATTTTGAGTTTGGATCAAACTTGTCTAATTGAAAGTGCCAAAGTGGACTATTTCCCTCTCCCCATTTTGCCATTCCAAAAATGACCTAATTCTTTGCAACTTTTTTGGATCCCTTATTGTCCCTTGGATTGTACTTTGTTTCCCTTTTATCTTACATGATGAGATTAGATACAACATTCATATCCAAGAAAAACTTGTGCTTTTTTTCATGCCACTCCCTTTTCTTAAAACAGAGTTGAACTTGTTTTGGTGTCTGAATCTACATTGTAGTGGATCTACACTTGTTGAAGAACTTGATTACTTCTGCTTCAAATTCAAACTAGATAGTGAAGTTTCTTGGTCCTTGAAATTTTACTTGTAGTCAAGAAACACGTTTGAAAGATCTTTTGTGTGTCTGGGGACAGGAATTTGGAAGATCCCTCTTTGGGTGGAAGTGAATCACCTTCAAGAAACAGTCAGGGGAGTAACCCAGTTGTGTCTAGATCTGCAGCACCAAAAGTTTCTTCTTCTGGCATGGAAAGAAGTAGCAGAAGGGTAGCTTCTTCTGGATCAGCAAAATTTCCAAAACCAAGTGCATTTTCAACAACACAACAAGCCTCTGAGAGAATGAACAATAGCCAAGGAGATTCAGCCTCAGTGCAATCTGAACAAGAAGGTTGTGTTGCCACTGCTCCTGCTTCCTCATCCCTTGCTGCCATTGGAAACAAGGTCACTGTTGAGGTGATTCAGTGGCCAAGGATATACATAGCTCTCTCAAGAAAGGAGAAAGAAGATGATTTTCTTGCTATGAAGGGCACCAAAATCCCTCAAAGACCAAAGAAGAGAGCAAAGAATGTTGACAGGATTCTGCAGGTATACCAAGAAACAATTCTAATTTGCAAAAACTGAAACAAAATTTAAGAAAAATATACACATAGTTTGTTTCTTTTTCCTAATTCATAAACCACAACAAATGAAAAAAATTGATTTGTTGTGATATGATTATTGGTTTACAGTGTTGTTTTCCTGGGATGTGGCTATCAGAACTGACAAAGAGCAGATATGAGGTTAGGGAGAAGAAATCCATAAAGAAGGTATACAACAATTTTGTTTTGGTTTATGAGATTTGAAGCATAAGAATGAAAGTGTTGGTGTTTGATAATTTGAGAGACTAAATTTTAAAAATGTTGTAATGATTTTAAGGATTAAAAATCAGAATATCCCTCTGCTGTTATATATTTATTGAGAATAGTGCAATGTATGAAGTTATGATGTTGGATATGCAGCAAAAACGCAGAGGCTTGAAAGGAATGGAAATCTTGGACAGTGACTCGGATTAGCAGATAGTGGAGGATGAGATTGCAGAGTGAAAGCTCATGATTTTTTTTTTTTTTTTAATTTTTTGGAATGACCATTTTTGTTTTTGAATATGTAAATTAGTGACAATTAAGGTAAATTTTGATTTAGTTTATGTGATAAATGCGACAATTACGATATATTCTTAAATTTTGAGACTATTTTTCTTTATCAAATTAACATATTAAGAAATTGTTTGACACCAATTGTATTTTAAGGACAATGATACTTTAACTCACTTTTTTTGATCCATTTTTAACCCACCACTTTAATCACTATTAGATCATCACATCACTAAAAAGAATAAAAAAAATATCTAATGGTAATTAAAGTAATGGGTTAAAAGTAAATAAAAAGAAGTGAGTTAAAATATATTTTTCAATAATTTTTTGAAGGTTTAATATTTGGTCTCGCATTTATAGTAATTATTTAATATTTCTTAATTTATCTTTGATTCAATTTAATTCTTATTTTATTTTTAAAAAAAGAATTCAACATATTCCTTTTTGTTCTGAAATAGAGATGGAAGTTCATAGACTCTGTTTAAAAAATTTGAAGAAGATCGTCTTGAATAAATTGAGAAAAAAAATACTGGATAATTACAATAAATATAAGAAGAAGAAAATTATATTTAGTCTTTTTTAAATAGAAAAGCAACTCTTTTTTTTTTTTTTCAAATTTCTATTGATTAAATGTTGGGCTAAAACGACTATTACACGTTTTTTTCTTTAAAAATAGCTATTAGGGTTTTTGGTATGGCATCAGTGGGTCCCACCCTTCATTTCTTTGGTATAAATGTTGTGGCTCTTTCTTCGTCCACTTTCTTAGTTTCTTCTCACAGGTAAGAATATATTATAAATTATATAAGTTCAAATATACTTTCAAATTTTAGATTGTATAATTTATATTTGCATTTTAAATAAACCGTGTAATATAAAATACATTTAAATTTTGAATTTTGAATTTGTAATTTATTTTTTTAAAATTGTACTATTCCAAATAATTTTTAAATTGTGTAAGGTTCTGATATTAAATTAAATTTTCTATTATTCCATAAAATTGTATCAAAGAACTATGAGTTGAAGTATGAAATCGAGGAATGTTCATAGAATAGTTTAATTTTTTTTTTCTCTTGGACACGGTTTTAGTTATTGGATGGAATTCTTACAAGATTTACTAAATAATTTTGTTTATTTTGTTATAGCTCCACAACACTAAGGGGAAAAAGTAATTTAAATTCTCCCTTGAGTTTATTTATATTTTTTTTGTGTCTTCAAAATGTCCTTATTTTTTATATTTTTAAAGATTCAGAATTTAATATTAATGTATTTTAAAGATTCAGAGAAAGGATAATATAAAAACCATTAAAAAAATTCTGGATCTGGAAAATTTGTTGATATTGTTACTTTTTATTATTATATTGATGGACTGAATTGATTATCTATACTTAAATATTTGGGAGACTGTTTTAGTAAAAGACAGAAGATATGACAAAATTTGATGCTAAATATTCCAAAAGATTTTGTTTGAATTCTAATATGATGACTCGTGGCATCTACGAAACGAGTTAAAACTCTATCTGTCGGATTCAATCCAAATTTCAACACATAAATGTAAGTCACACACACAACATTTAATATGTTCACGGGGAGTTGGTAAAATGTTCAAAATAACCATAAAGATTGTTTTTTTTTTTTTCGTTTTAGTTTTAATTTAATATTATATTTTTAACTTTACTAAATTTAATTTATGGAAAAAAATAACATCGTGAAAGGGTTTATTTAATAGAAAAAAAATTAAAGGATATAGTTTTTTTGTATTACTGTTGACAAAGGATTATTTACTACAAGGTCATAGAAGTCTATGGGAAGATCGATTTAAAGTGTAGAGGAATCATATTAGAAAAAAAAAAACTAAAAAGTTGACTATGTAAGGCTAAACTATTAACCTAAATCTCGTAACGCTTAATTATGTTGTTTGATTATATTTTGAGTTTTTATAAATTTGTAAACTTTTGATTTAGTGTTTACAAAAGTCGTTATATAATATTTTATTATAAGATATTTGATGAGATATTTTTTAAATATTAACTACTATTTTAAAATTCAATTAATATTATAAATTTAAAAATAAAATAAAATAATAAATATATTAAATATATAACAATAAAAAAATAAAATTAAAAAAACTCAAAATTAAAAAAGTCATAATTTCATAATTTGATATTTTTATAATTTTATAACTTTATAATTTTATAGTTTTATAATTATATAATTTTATATTTGTATATTTTATAATTTCGTAATCATGAAATTATATATTTTTATAATTTTGAAATTTGTTAATTTTTTTAATTTTATATTTGTTAGTTTTTTAATTTTTTAATTTTGTATTTAATAATTTAATAATTTAATAATTTAATAATTATATATTTATATTCTTTTAATTTTGTATTTTGTTTTATTTTCTTATTTTGAATTTTATAATTATATTATTTTAATTAAATTTAAAAATAATTTTCGTTAAATACAATAATTATTTGAGAAAGATCTCATCGTGATCTCTTGTAACGAAATATTAAATATTGTATGATGACATTTAAACAGATGCCAGTGCAAGATAACAATCACGTCATAAAATTAACAATAACATTTTATTATAAAGACTCAGTTGAAAGATTTTAAAATTTTGAAGACACAATCACACAAATATTAGTAAGGATTCAATAAAAAATTTCTCAAATTTATCGTAGACTTAAATCCTAATTAAGTTATTTTTTAATATTTGAAAACTCCATTAATCTCAATGGGGAGGTAAGATGTTTTTTCCTCCATCCCAAATTCTTTTATGTTCATTTTCCATTCTATAATTTCTGAATGTGAAAAATACATTTCAAAACATGTTTTTCAGAATATATCTTCGGAACAAACTTTCTAAAACGTATATAATATATTTCAAAATAATTTTTCTGAAATACTTCCACATGATATGTGTTTAAAAAAAAAAACTTTTCGAAAGATATGAAATGTTTTCTAGAAGAATAAAAAAAAGGTTAAGTATGTTTTTAGTCCCTGAACTTTGGTCAAAAATTGAAATTCGTCCATGATTGAAATTTTGATAAATTTTGGTCCCTAAACTTTAAAAATGAATAAATATAGTCCTTTTAACCCAATTACGTTGATTTTTTTAACATGTCGAATGTGTTTCATGTTAATATTGGAGTTGTTTACGCCATTTGACACATTCTCGGCTTAATATTTATTGAGAAATGCGTTCAAAACCTAAGAAAAAAGTTAACAAAATTGGGTTAAAAGGACTATATTCATTTATTTTTAAAGTTTAGGGACCAAAATTTATCAAAGTTTCGGCCAGGACGAATTCCAATTTTAGGTTAAAGTTCAGGGACTAAAAAGATACTTAACCCCAAAAAAAATTAAAATGAGGTGTTGTGCTTTAATGACAAAGGGTATTTGAGTATTTTTCTTGTACTATGAGGTGTGGATAAAAAATTGACGTGATAAGAAATTTGATGGGGCGCAGAAAGTAATTGTCAATTTCTGAATGTGAAAAATATATTGTGAAAGTACATTTCAAAATTAATGAAAGGTGGTTCAAGAAATTTATAAAGGCACGGAAGATATTATTTAAGAAACTAACCCAAAAAATTTGAATCCAAACTTCTATAATAAAAACTCACATGCAGAGCAAAAACATTTTGTTTACTCATTTTTATTTATTTGCTACCCTTGTTTTTATCACATTTTCACCTTCTAGCATAAGTATATTCTCTACAAGGATTTTTTTTTTTTTCAAGTTCTTTCTCACCAATTCATCATTCGCATTTGACTCTAGGTCTAATGATGATGTTCCTCCTCTCAAAACATTTTCTCCTCCATTAACACTTTAGCAACTTCTATGCTGGTGTAGCAAAGTGAGCATATTTAAAAAATTTTAGAATTTCAAAATTCACTCTATTTCTCTTTTTTACTTGAAGTTTGTGTTATTTAGAAGTCACATTTGAATTTCATTGAAATCTCCTTGTACACTCGCTTTTTTTACTAGCCTTGTTTTTGTCACCTTCTACCGCATATGTATATTCTGCATAATGGTTTTTCCATTTTCTTCTCTCACCCATTCATCATTCTCACATGATTCTACGTTCAATAACGCTTTTACCTTTTTTATTTTTTAACTTTTGGGATTCTCAATTTCAAAAGAGATGATAAGCATTAGAGGTAGACTTTTTAATTTTCACAAAACTTATAATCCCATCTTGTGGTGGTGAACATTTTATATCTCTATTGTGTTTGTTGCTCTTGTAGGATGTTGCACGATAACTCCTTAACACTGAATAAGGTTTAGTTGCTGATTTCATGGTCTTAATTAAATATTGCTAATTACTTTGAGGTTTGACAAATCTTTTCAGCTCAAGTCAACTACGGTAAATAGTTCTGAAAACAGAGGACAGATTTCTTAGAGATTGAGGAACTAATGGGTGATTTGAATTACAATCCACAGAGCATACATGATTTTATTCAAAACCCTTTATACGTTAAAATAGTTTATCCATGTCACTTCATTCACAACTTTAAACTTGTATCAACAAATCATAGATACTTTACAATGAAAGGAAAATTTGATGAATGCCTCAAAAAGAAAGATATTTTGATGCGTGTCCCCAAATACAGATATATAGTACAGTGCATTCAGATGATAAACAATTATACATTTTAATAACTAATTTGTTTGGTCGTTTCTCTTGTATTTGTATCCTATTCTTTTCCACGAATAAATTACAAGCTCCTGGAGCAATTTGCAGAAATAGACCAGCAAGCCCTTGAATACCGAGCGTGAAGGGTTCAGAAGGAGAATCAATCTTCGAGTATAAGCATCTGGAACATTCTGCAAACATGCAAAATTGATTCCTTGGTTGGCCATTGTATAGTTCAATACAGGGCAGAAGCCAAACATCTTCCTCGCCAAACTTCTCCTTTACGAAAATCAGTTGGTACTTGAATCTTTAAGACCCTATAAGCCAGTAAAAATTTTCATACATAAGTTTAATTATAAAACATAAATAAAATAAAATTTGGTTAAAAACCATCACATGAATGCACATACTAACCAGCCGTTTGAACGATCTGTTGAATGAAGTTTTCTTTGAATTCTCAGCGTCTGGTTTGGCACGATCCAGAGCCTACAGAACAAGTGCAGTGAAACTCCACACATCATTTGAGGGAAAATGACCACCAACACATATGCCAATGCAGCAGAAGTTCACTTCAACTGTACAAATTTTTCAATGGATAAAATATAGCGTGTGGTATTTTAGTTGGGCCCTAGGATGCCAATTAAATCTTCCAAATTAAGTGCGTTCCTTTGCAACAACCAGAAGCTGATGATAGAACAAAATATGAAAAAACAGGGAACATTCCCTGATCAAAAAAAGCTTTTCAATGAAGCACATACCTAACCATTATGTAATATCCAGTATCCACAATATTACATTTTATAATCAAACATATTTTACTGCAATGTCAAACAAAACTGAAGCACTAAAAGATTTTTAGTAATCACAACAAAGTTAACTTCAATAAGTAAATAAAAATGTAAGGGTACCTGAATCAATGACTCCACACGACGCCGCATACGTGTATGCATAAATCCTTCCGAGCACTGTCACAAATATGCATAATGTAGATCAGGATCAAACATCATTTATGCAGCTTTTGTGTAAAATAAAAATTACTGGCCAGACAAGTAGATAATAGTAAGCTTAAGTTTCTCTAACTCTTCCATAACTTTATAATACCCCACTTACAATGGAAGTGATCGAATCTAATATTAAACCATATACTCTCTCCAACAATTTCCACCAATGTCCCTCTCTGTTTCTAAATAAAAGTTACACTTTAAATAAGTTAAATTAAGTGCAAAGTATTTTTATAGAACAACAAAATATTTTTTGGTTTTATTTAAGATCAAATAAAATCCTTCATATCTAAATCTTTCATAGGGTAAAATATTTGCTTATCATTTCAAACTATCATTCCTTAAGTGAAAAAGATGATAGTTTAAATCCCAAAATAAATAATGCATAACAATAATAGTTCATGCAAAAGATGGTAATATCTTCATGATAACAAATTAAGATCAGCATGTACATTGTCATAACAATAATGAATACATATCTATGCAACTGAAATATTTGGTTTGAAGAAATTCACACCTTAACATGATAGCTAACGTAGGCATGAAAAGTTGACAGATTCCACACTGTACGATCCAACTTATGACCTTCAACATGACGGGGATAAATAACTGCAGAGTCGAAGATATTGAAGTGATGTTAGCAATAGAAAAAAAATCACACACATATATATACATTTTGATTCTGACACTAACCAAATGTCACAAATCCTGCATTTGCAGATAATGCATCAGAAGGAACTCCTTTTATTTCCAGCGGAGGAGTAACAGACCACGAACAAGGAGGGGTATTATGAAGTCCTGCTGTACGCCTGGCTTCGACAAATTCCTAAATTACAAACAAATCTTGAAAATTGAAACCATCAAATCATCCGAAAGAGTAGCAAAGCACAACACAAGAATGGTTTGCAAAATGCAACGAAAAGAGACTTTTATCTCTCTCCCTGCTCTCATTAATCCCTATGACCTTTGATGTGCGACAGCAAAGAAACCATACCTGCAGGAATGAAGTTGCAAGAACAATGTCTATTGAATCGTTGAATCTCATAGGATACACCACAGTCACCTTGTCAGCCTGAAAAGAAAAAAAGTTTCATCAACTGATTTTTCCATTTTCAAATTAAAATAATTATTTTTTTATTTTATCATTTTCTTTATTCCCATTGCATATTTGCACAAAACACAAAAAAAAACACTATTGTTGCCTATTTTACCCTTTTAATTGGTCATAATTTGATGGCAATTCAATGAAATTTGTAACGTCTAAACTTTGTTTTACCCCATTTATTAGAAAGCTTTGGTAATTGATTGAGTTTAATTAAGGAATGTAGTTATTAATATTTTGATCCCTTTTAATTTTTAATTCAGATAGAAGCCAAGCCAGGTAGATGTTAATTCAAGAATATGTGCAATCGTAAATTCTTTGAGCAAATCTTAATTCACCAATTGAATTCATAACAGAGAGATCCTGAAACTTGAAGTAACAAAGGCGCTAAGCGAATCCAAATTCAATCAGTAAAATGAAGTGGAGAAGATTGTTTCCTTTGGAGCATAAACCTCTAAGTGAATCCCATTTCACTCAGCAAATGGACTTTTGAAGATTCACTCAGCAATTTACAATCCTCTTAATGAAATTATAAAACTAGTCAACTCCCCCATATTGGAACAGCAACACATAAATAGCATTCATGGGCATGGAAGCCAAGCTCTGAGAGATACAAAGAGACAGAAGAAGACTGTTTAGAGGTTGGGAAGCAACCATTGGAGACTCTTTTATTCTCCCTTCTAAGAATGATTAATCTACTTTTGTTGCGATGAAATTAACTCAAACCAAAACTCTAATGTATTATACACATACACACACGATTTTCTCCACTCATCTATGTTAGTGATTTATTTATACTCTTAATGCTTGTTATGTTTGAAAAACCATAACATGATTCTAGATTTCAAGATCCATAGGAAAAATTATATTTAGTCATGATTTAAATGGGTCACCTACCGAACCAGATTGCTAGGAATAGAGTTTGGGTCATTGGTTGCTTATTTTGCTCTTCTTAAAGTTGGTTCTTTAGGATGATTCCCGAATGTTAAACTCTAGGTGAGAGAAAAACATGGAGTTGACCCTTTCTAAGACGGCATTTTTATTGCGAAAAAGGAATTAATACAATAAATATAGAAAATTTCAATGTTAGAATAAAAAAGATATGATACGGGAATAATAAAAATGTTCCTAATATAACATTTATAATCTAGATATTCTTTGATTATATAGAATCAGCTCCTTATTTTTATAATAATGAGACCTCCCCTCAAACAGAAGCATAGAAGTTGTTTGTGCCTAGCTTACTGCAAATATTATCGATCTCACTGTTGACGAAGCTAGTGGTGATGTCTCCAAACTCCAGTCTTTCTCTTATGAAATGACAATCCAATTCAATATATTTGGTCCTTTCATGAAAAATAAGATTATAGACAACATGTAATGTTGTCTGGTTGTCAAATACAAGGTGCATTTGGGTACTTTCTTCAAATTTAAGCTCTTTAAGGAATTGTTTAACCCATGTGAGCTCACAAGTGACTAATGTTATTGCCCTATATTATGCTTTTGCACTTGATCTTACCACAATACTATGTTTCTTACTTTTCCACAATATTAAATTTACTCCAACAAGAACACCATACCTTGAAGTGGAATGTCTATCACTTGGTGACGCTGCCTAGTATGCGTCAAAATACTCATCAATTGAGTATTTCCCTTATTTCCATAAATGAGGCCTTTTCTAGGAGCCTTCTTAGGATTTGTATGGTTGCATCCTAATAGTCTTGACAAGTAGAACTTAAAAATTGATTTACTACAACCACTACAAATGTGATGTCAGAGCAAGTAATGGTGAGCTAATATAGATTACTAACTAACCCACTATATTGCCAAGGATCAAAATATAGTTGTCCTTGGTTAGGAACAAGTTTGACACTTGAATCATAGGTGTGCCCATAAGCTTATTATTTATCACCATGTTTCTTCTAGAATGTCAAGAGCATACTTTCTTTGAGATATGAAAACCATTCTAGGATTGTGGCACTTTTATGCCAAAGAAATACCTCAAGTGTCCATGATCTTTTGTTTGAAACTTTTGACCATGATATTGCTTTAGTTGTCCAATACCCTTCTTATCACTACCTATGATAACAATATCAACCACATACACAATGAGATAGATACGTCCTTGGGGAAAATGACGATAAAACATACACTACCGAAAACACTTGGAGAAATACGAAAAAGGGGATCTTTTGGAAATGGAATGGAGTAGGGAACTTTATTTTCAAGTGAAGAAGATCTTATTATGTTACTAAGAAAACATGTAGTTAGGATAGCATCACCCCAATAATGAACAAGCACATTTGCACCAAGCAATAAGGTACGAGCAATTTTAACCAAGTGTTTATTTTTTCTTTCAGCTTTACCATTTTGCTGAGGTAAATAAGGACAAGTAGAGTGATGCAAAATTTCATGTGAGCTTAAGAGTTTAGAAAAATTAGAGGAAAAATATTATTTAGCACTATGCCTTTGTAAGATTACCTTCCCAAACTGATTTTTGATTTCATAACGATCTTTCACTAGATAAATCCAAGTACATCAAGAAAACTCGTCAATGAAATTAACAAAATATCTAAAACCAAAAGATGACACAAAGCTTGACCCCCAAATGTTAAACTCGATGATAGAAAAAGCAAAGTCACATCTAGATTCAAAATGTTTAAGAAAAGAAGACCTGACATGTTTTACTAATCGAAATGATTCACATTCCAAAATTTGGAGACTATTAAGTTCAAGAACCATCTTTAATTTTTACAAATGAGGATGGCCTAAGCATTCATCTGGCCTTTTAGGAGTTGAATATGCAACACAAGATATAGATGAACTAGTACCAAGGTAGTATAGCCTTTAGATTCATGCACTTTGCCAATCATCCAACCCATACCACTTTCATGTATAACAAAGGAGTTGGAATCAAATGTTACTAAGCAATTTAATGATTTAGTTAACTGACTTAAAGAGATGAGACTAAAGGGACAAGCACAAAAAAAAAACAGATTTTAAGTTTAAAGAGGGAGAAAGAAAAACTTGACTAATTCCTTGGGAAGCAACTTTAGATTCGTTGGTTAGGATCATGAAATGAGATGTTTTAGGAAAGGAGAGAGAAGAGGACAAGGAGATATCACCAGAAATATGACTAGATGGTTCTAAATCAATTATCTATAGATTTTGATTTTAAATGCAAGTTGTTGACAAACTGAGAGTAGTGGATGACTAGGCTATGTTGTTGGATTTCAACCTTAAATATTCATGGTATTCTTCATTAGAGAATTTTGGTTTAGAACCTCCAGATTTGGAAACATTGGTTGTCTTGTCAAGAAAGCCATGTCAAGAGTAACAATTCTCTTGGAAGTTGGATGTGGCCCATTGGTTACACTATGTGCATTAAGAACATCCTCTATCACCATGCCTCCTCTAGTGCTACGACTTCCTTTTCCACGAGCAGAAATCATGATAGAATACTCAACAAATTCTTGAATATTTATATTCTTAAGAGTTGGAACACGTATGAGTCATATTGTCAAGTTTTCCATAGAAGGAACTTGTTAATAAGTTAAAATTTTATTTGTAAACTTTTTTATCCCATCTAATGAGTCAACTTCCAAGAACATCTTCAATTCCTCAACCATCAATTGAGCTTCACCAAAAGACATCATGTCATTCATTATTAGAGTACTTAAGAGAGGCCAATTAATAAGCCAAATCGTAGAAGCTTTGGATATCATTTGCAAAAATATTACGGGTCTTTTTCCAAAAGGAATACATGTTTTGAATGCACCAGTGCTCAATATGTTGGGCTCTAGTAATTGTTAAAGTAGAGCACAAAGCTAAAAATAAGTTTTCTTCCATGGTTGAATTTGATTTGGAGGTATCAAACTCCCATCTTCTAAATGAACATGGAAACCTTGGCCAACTCAACTGAAGAATACTAAGATTGATAGTTTTTTCCATTAATTTTTCAGAAGTCATGCAAGGAGTTTTGCAAAAAGATGAGATAGTCCTTGAAAACATGTTGAACAACGTAAAAGGCAAGGACACAATCAATAATGCAACAAAGAAAAACAAAAGGCAACCTAGGGTTTCAAGAGAGAGAAACCTAGGGTTTCAAGTGAGAGAAATTGTGATCAAAACTAGAATCCTCACCAAATGGTCCTGGAACTAAGAACAAAGGGCGAAAAAAGGGCTCACAGTGCTCGACAAGTCAAACAGTGTGGATCTGAAAAGATTCTAACCACTAGAAGGAAGCGCATGAGACACATGTGCCTAGGGCAGCAGCAATAGTGGACGACAAGTGACGCCACATTGAACGGAATTCAAAGGCTCAACCCTTGGGGCTTCCTTACGCATCGGACCCAAGCATCGGAGAATGAAACTTTGGCGACAAACGATGATTTATGCCAGCAGAAGCCACATACAGTGACCAGATGACGATTCCTTTGACAGAGACAAGCAAAGCAGGGTCGACTCACTCTAATACCAACTTGAGAAAAATATAAAGGAATTAGAATGAATTTGAGAGTGAATTTCCCTCTCTTATCATTTATAATAACTTTGGATACATCTTATACAATGTATAAGAGGGAAGATTAGAGAATTTGAAAAGATATATCTAGGAATTAGGTACAGCACAAAGCACACAACACCTTTACCATAATTATATCTAAGACTATTTATTTTAACAGTTTTTACCATCTTAAAAATTAGATTTAAGTTTAACTTAATTCCATAAATCTGGCTTGTGAGGTGAATGTTATCCCTCACTTATATACACTATTTTGACTTTGTCTCTAGTCAATGTGAGGCTTGGGTTTTTCCAAATAAGATTTTATCCTTTTTAGGATATGATCTGATTTTTCTTTCCTTTATTAGGATCATAATTGGTGTAAATATTTCAATATTTAACATGCCGTTTACCAAATGTAATTCAACGAATGAAATCACTTGTTTCCCTAGTATTTCAAGTCAAATGTGAATTGCCTTCAAAGTTCAAGTTTATTAAATGTGTTTTTTAATTTTTATAGGGAAGCATATTAAGTTTGATTATAGGTCCTGAGAGTTGGTTCACCACATGTTGCCTTCATAAGATGATATTTAGTTCTTTGCTCCAAAACCAAAGGAAATTCTCACAATTAGAGAAAATCCATCACTCAAATTCAACTTGATTTTAGATTTAGAAGATGATGATTAAGATTCGTATCTACGAACCTATATTTGCCTTTTATTGATGTTAACTTGTATCTTTGTTGAAGACACAGATGACATTTTATTGTTATTTATGAATGTCATAAATTGAGTATTGTTTATCATTTTTGGACAATTTATATGTATATATTAAATAACATTCAAAATAAAAATTCCATAACAGTAGTTCTCCCACAATGGCACTTTTGAAGTCAATCAGTATACACTGCTATCTGGTATTGATAGCACTGCTTTCAGTAACAGCCTCATTTTTTCCTTAGTATGTATTTTTTTCCTTCTAAGCACACGTAGCATGCATTTAGCCTGGCAAGAATGTTGAGGAAACAACATTTATGCCTAAAAGTTAATCCTAAATATAGCATGGTTATGGAACTAATTCTTAATGTAGGAAGAAAAGTGAAAATGAAATATTTCAAGAACCAACAAGAGCTTTAGTAACACAAAGTTGCTACTATTATCACACCTGAGGAAAAAGAAAGAAACACTCATTAGGCCGATGAACAAGGGCAACCGGTGGATCCAGGTCCGGCGCAACAGTCCTTGCAGCAAGATGTTGTAAAATTACTCTCAGTGGTGCACCAAGGACGACCTCTCTTATTGATGCAACTTTTACCATAAAAGCATGTTTTTGATCTGCACAAGTTCAACGGCAACATTGTAAGACAACATCAACAACCAAATAATTTAATCAAAATTCCTTTTTCTCTTCTTCAATAAACCAGAATTATCTTTCTTAATATAACAGGAAAATTTGCATAAGCTGACCAATTTCATTAAGTGATGATTAACTAATTCTGAACAATCACCATACATTTGGGGAGAAAAACACTTATGTAGCCTTGGAAACTACAACATTAGCATTATTATAATTACTTCTACTAAGTACCAAAGCCCAAACTGTTAAAAATATGAATTCATTACATTAAATAAGGAAACATGATGTGATTTGATTACATCAATAAGGAGATATCTTAGAAAATATTTCTCAGAAGTAATTATTGATTTATTCCTTATTACTATACCTCTTCTTTGTCATAAATAAGAATACTCAAGAGTGTACATTACACGCCAAATTCATCCTTCCTATCCTATACTCTTGTTTCTATCTCTCTTAATTAATGTTATCGATACCAAATAATGGAAAATATCGGCAGCCCCAAAAATCCTCTACGAAAGAATATCAGAAAGAATATCAGAAGCCACGATGGGTTATAGTGAAAGCATAGTGGACAAAAGAAGTACCATACATATATATATATAACTAAAGAATGTAGAAATATAATTGCAATGCTAAACAATGAAAAACAACCATATAATTAATAATAATATCATGGTTAGAAATTTAAATAACAATAAAATCAAATCAAAATACCATCAAATTTAAGTTCCAGACTAGGGTTGCGGGAAAAAATGATCAAATGTTTAAGATATTCAGAGAATATTCTTGAGTGGGAAAAGAAAAAAAGAAGTTAGAGAGGGAGATAGCACTAAATGAAGAGGAAATTGAAAGAAAATATAAATAAAAAGAGAAAATAATAGAGGACTAGAGGTGGTTGCAGTAGAAAGACAACGTGGCAACATCAACAGTGCTGTAGTAGGATGGTCATGGCGGTACACTGAAAGTGCTGAAGTGGGTCGGCAGTGCTGGAATGAGAGGAAGCAGCAGTAGCATGGAGTGCATGAACCAGAGGAGGTTGTGGGTTGGGTGAGGTTTACAATTTCCACTTCCACCATGATAGCTCCGAACTGCCAATCTGCAACGCTCAACATGGCTGCTACGAACCACCATGCGAATCCCGATTCGGCACTGCCACGTTGTAACACAGGCAGAAGTCCAACACTAAAGTCCTCCATGTCAATTTTTCAATAATATTGCACTGAAAAAAGGTATCAAGAACCTAATGAGAAGGGAACCTTAATTTGTATTTTCCCTACGGGTACACCACTCATCATAGGTGTTGTTCGAGATCTTATATCAACTAGAGACATGGTGAAATTATAGTGTATAGGTGGATGCAAGTCACCTTCCAAACTAATTTTGAGGTTAAGTTAGATTAAAAGTATACTTAGTCTTATGGTGTTGATTATGAGGAAACGTTTGCTTCCATTGACAAAGATGAATACTGTTAGAATCATTCTCTCATTAGCAACTTATTTTGATTGGGAATCACAACATTTTGATATGAAAAATGCTTTCTTGTATGGACATTTAGAGGAAGAAGTATACAGGAAACTTCCTCTAGGTTTAAGGTCTATTCAAGAAGGAAATAAAGTATGTAGATTGAAGAAAGGCTTGTACGGACTCAGGCAGTCACCCGATGACTTGGTTTGGTAGAATCACTCAAGTTATGGTTTCCATGGGGTATCAATAGAGTCAAAGTGAGCATACCCTATTCATCAAGCATTTCCCAGAAGGTAAACTTACACTACTTTTGGTCTATGTTGAGGAGATTATTGTTACAGGAGATGATGAACATGAGAAACAAATCTTAAACAAGAAAGCTTGCTGCTCAGCTTGAAATGAAGAATCTAGAAAAATTGAAGTACTTCCTTGGGATAGAAGTAGCTTACTCAAAGATAAGCAGGCAGACATCTTTATCTCCCAAAAAATGTATTTTCTTGATCTTCTCAAAGAAACAAGTAAGATTGATTGCAAGACCACTGGAGCTCCTATAGAACAAAACTATAGAATTGGGAGTGATGTAGGCAGTTCTAATGTGAACAAAAGCCCATATCAAAGACTTGTTGGGAAGCTCATTTATTTGCTCACACCAGACCTGATATAGCCTATGTTGTGGATGTAGTTAGTCAATTCATGCATGATCTAAGGGAGAGGCATTTACAAGTTGTGAATAGAATCCTTCAATATCTGAAGACATGTCCACAAAAGGGATTATTATTCAAGAGGAATAAAAAAATAAAAATGGAAATGTATACTCGTTGGAAGTCCCACATTGACTAGAGATAAGGGTCAATTTATAGAATATATGTAGGTGCAAACCTCACCTTCCAAGTTGGTTTTGTTGGGTTGAGTAAGGCTTAAAGTCTACTTTTTAACATGGTATCATAACCATGAGTTAGAATCTATCCAAGCAAAATTTGTTGTTTGTTGGGCATATTGTCCCACCCACAATTGGACCGCTATGAGACTACCCATTAATATATAGTCCCACGCACGAGATGTACATATCTTGACATGAGGGAGTTGCGTTGAAAGTCCCACGAGATAAGGGTCAATTTACACTATATATGTGGGTGCAAACCTCACCTTAAAAGTTGGTTTTGTGGGGTTGATTTAAACCTAAAATCCACTTCTTAACAATACTAATTACAAAAGGTCTTCCCACCGAGTGATTTCATGATCTCACATGCAAGCTAGGAATTATTGATATCCTTCACCAACTTGAGGGAGAGTGTAGTTAGTAGAATATTAAGTGTACTACTAGAAGTTGTTAGATACTTAGATACCGTTAGAAGATTATAGAGATCTCTTTGTCATTATTACTTTAGGGTTAGAGATCTCTATATATAGAGGTTGATATATTGTTTCAAATCAATCAATTGAATAAGAATATGTTTTCCTTTAGATTAATCCTTTCAAGTAATTCATTTTCCTCAATATAAACAAAGTATCTATGCTATCTCGGAAACACATAGCTTCAGCTCAATGTCTCTCTCTTTGTTGTAGTTAACAAGATGAACCAAAAGGAGAAACACAAATATTTAGAATATAGATAACCCAAAGCATATATGATACATGAAAATTCCCATATGAACTAAGTAACCCTATTCATTCATACAACTGCCCACATCCAACTTTTAAATTAAAACAACTAAGTGGTTCAATTATACACTAATTAATATATATAAATACACACATATAATTAAGACAGATAAATTTCTAAAGCTAAAAAAGAGTCAAAATAACGTACTAGTCTAATGAAAATTTGACACTCGTCAATTGTTCTAATGCATAGAACAACAGTAGCTTTACAAATTCAGCTTATGAGGAAAGACTCCTCCTAGAAAGGAGGATCGAAAGTTGAGATGACATTTTTATACAGAAACTCTTCGCACCTGGATTTGCTGGAAGCTTTGCCAGATTAAATTTTAATGTGAGGTTATAGCCATCCCTTGGAGGATCAAGAATTTGCACAAGATTACCATATGCAGCTTTTATTGCTTCAATGGCTCCAAAAGGAAGCCCACGGACAAAAATAGTTTCTGAAGAAGGAGTAGGCAGTGAAACCGATAGCAGCAAAAGATGAGGATTCTTCATTGACACCTACAATCACAGTTGCTTGGTTAATGTGCAATCTAAAGCTGTCAAAACTACTTAAATTTAATAAAAACTGTATAGGGCTAAATTTAACCATACGTGTTAAAGAATCAAAGGTAATAATCGATACATTTTCCTGACAATTATCTCCATAAAAAATGTTACCTGAATATGATATCGAACATCATCAAACTCGACCCAGTGGTGATCCAGTTCAACTCCTTTTTCAAGACTGAAAAAAGTGATCAACATTAAAACTGTGTAGATCGTTAAAGTTGAAGTTAACATTTCACAACAATTTGTTGATTGCGAATTAGCATGAGGAAGGGAAACAATAGACCTAGCTGCGAGAACTGCAGTTCAATTGTGGTTTGTTTAGCTGAAAGTGTATATTACCACAAATTGTATAATTAGATGAAATCGAAGTCAACAATTACACACTTCACATAAATGTAACAATAGAAAATGTTAAAAAGCTTTGCCAATTACCATCTAGTTTTTTTACATTGAAGTAGGGAAGTAGCTACACTTCATTACATGGAATTTTTGGAACCAGAGTCCCTACTGGATCTCCTTGACTCCAAACCTATATGCTAGAAGGAGGAACCAAATTTGCACCAAGAAAGTGCCCAGACCACAGTAATCAAGTGTGTTTTGACTAAGTCAATTTTTGCAGTGAAAAAGAATCAAGTTTTCGTTTAGTGGAATTAATTATTTTGAGAAAAGTGACATTATTTCATTGTTCGAAGAGTAAAATTGATTCTAGGCATAAAAAGTGATTCCACTTACCATACAGACAAAATCAATTCTTACTAGACCCATTTTTTAACATATCATTCCCAAATTCAATTTTTTTTAAACTAAATTTTCAATCTTTCCTACCTTTTGTGCTGAAATTCCAACAGAATTTAAATCTGTTATTTCATGTTTTACAAAGAAATAACAATAAAGGATTCCATTCTCCACTTTCTTGTCTTAGCAAGGTAGTCTCACTAGTCTTTATGTCTTTGTATCCATAAACAATATGAGATTGCTAAAAGGAAAAACAATGGATAGGGTGTGAGTGCAGCATGCCTCCCACCAAGAGAAAACATTTTATACTCATAAGCTTATCTCATTTAGAAATCAATGGTTGTGATTTCTTCTTTTATTTTCCTATACTCCTTTTTCTCCCCTATTTCCTCTTACCCCCCCCCCCCCTTTTTAAATCTTCTCTTTCTTCCCTACTTCTTCTCCTCTTCCCCCACATCTCTTTTCTCTCTTCTTCTCAACCAAAACAGCATGCCAATGGCACCCACAACCTCTACAATGTCACATTCCACCACCGTCACAGCCTCATGGAGAATGTGGACAATGAGTGGCATTTGAACACTCACAACAACTTACAAAACCCACTGTTCCCTTGTGTTTGCTCTATTTCACAGGTTTCACTTGATGGCAAACCTTCCAAAACGTGTCAATCTCAATGCATCTATTGATGGTTTTGATTGTTAGAGTTGGAGATACAACAAGCTCACATCCACAAAGCTTGCACTTTAATTGTGCAAGTTGGTTTCCGTCAGGACCTTTTTATCAAGACAAATGTGCAAAATAATGGTACAGTAATGGAAGCTTATGCTGCTAATGAAGCTTATTGTGGCATGAAAGGTTAAGCATCAGATGGGATTTTAGAAGGAATGAAGAATAGGGGAAGCAAGAGAAAAAAGAAAGAGATATAATGGGAATGACAGGAACAAAAAGAAAAAAGTAAAATAAATAAATAAATGACAGGGACAAAAAGAAAAAAGTAAAATAAATAAATAAATGAAAATATCACAACCACACCTTTAAATGAGATAACAGGTTGGGTATTAAACGCTTATGGTGGGAGACATGTTATACTCTCCCATCGTAGCCTTCATCAAAAGAAAAATAGATACAACATAAAAACACCAAAGCACTTTTGTGCCATATGAAATTTCCAAAGAAATTTTTTGGGTGGTTGCCATTGCTGTGATGCGTCATCTAATTAATCATGAGTACTATATTTATTGAAAAGGGAAAAAAAAAATCTCACTAAGCTTCGTTTCCCTCTCATCCACTCAAATTTCCCTTACTTGTTAAGTATTCAACTGCACAATTACAACTGTTTTGTTGAGGGTTTGCACCCTCAAACTTCTAAAGTAGGTCCTATATTAGCCATTCTTATTCTCAAAAGTGGGTAACATTGTTTCTCTCCAAATCTCGGATCATACTTGGTATTTGCTGCAATTACATTCTGAGTTTTTTGGTGTTCCTTCAAATCTTCATCCCAAGATTGATGCCTTGGACCTGATCAGTAAGGTGTACGCTACGAGAAATAAGAGAGTAGTAGGGGGTTAAAACTCAAAGGGAACTGGCTAACATAATACAGTTGCAACAGTTAGATTAGAGGGAGGAAATAAAAGGCAGGGGTAGGAACTGTATATTGTTGTTATTGGGAGAATTCAGATTCTGCCAAATAATCTGAGAATGCTTAATTCATTCATTCAATTCAGATTTTTCTTTATAGCCTATTTCTTTTTTTCTCACTCTGAACCAATTCTATAAAGTACGTAAGGGGCCTTCCTTGTATGTCTCCATAAAGTCCAAGTTATCCTGACCAATTTCATGTCAATTTCACCTATCATTTCCAGTGTGGAAACAGACCCAACTTAACATTCCCATTTCTAGGAAGAGAACATAAATTTATAGAAGGCATTGCTTCTAGGTAGAAAAGTTCATAGATGTTAGTGATACTCAAGAAATTAAACTTAGATTTCACTTCTCGCACAACTCTCCAGGTATCTAACCCCAACTCATTGATGAAACTTGGTGTTCTTCTTCCAATGGCAAACCTATAAAAGAAACCAGGATTTCAATCACCCTTCTAACCCTCCTTATTCAATAATTTGTTCTTTAATTAATCTCTTTCACAGATAGAATCTCTTCAAAAACATTAGAAAAATAGCTCACTTGGTCAGCTTCTCATTTACTACATCATCCTCCCTCACTAGACAATCCAAAGCCACTAAAATTCCAATCCATCACCCAGAAATCACCCGGTTAATATATCTGGTTAGCTAAAGAGTGAAATTGCTACCACATATTTTCAAGTCAAAGAGGAACACGACCCGGCAGAATCTTTCCAGCCTTAAAAAAATAGCAAACTAAATAGAAATTAGACAAAGGAAAAGAACGTTATAAGTAGCACAGAATAAAACTCCATCAACACAAAACACATTCCATTCCATACTCCAACATTTCAACAAAATAGATTAGGATACCTTCAATCTTACGCTTAACAGTTGTATGGCAAAACCATTATTATAGGATAATACGAATAGTATTTACTAATACAACAGAAAACTGATAAGATAAAGTAACTCATGCACACTCGTTATGAAGCTAAAACGCCCAACTAAAAACCTTAACCTATATAAACCAAATTTCCAGAAGAAAATGGTGCATTTACAGTAATAGGCATCATCAATCCAAAGATATCGATTTTCAACTCTCCCGAAAGCATTACCCATTGGGTGAAGGGTCACCATTCATGAATATATCAGTCATATGTCCAACATGCCTTGAACCACTCTGACAAGCACCCTTTTTGCACAAAACTTAAACACTGATGAATGCTTACACATCTAACAAAAAATAAAACCCGCAATCACTTATTACTGAGACTCCGCGAACATTAAGTGCTTTCCAATAAGGAGGTCGTGTATGTTTATATAAATATTCACCCTCTGCGTCCTTAACCTCTATGTATCAGACTCTAATGATTTGCGGCTATAGAAAAGAAAAGGAGCATGTTTAACCCAGCAAGTGTAAGCGAAGAGAAGAAGAAAGAACGTACTTTTGGGTCCGATTCAACAAGGTCTGGAGCAGGAATCTTGAATGAGACTGCAGGAGTATCATGGATCCCTCTTGCGGTGTTGCAAGATCCAAGCGAGGGATTATTTTCTTCGAGATGGGGATTCAGTTTTGGAGCAGAACAGAACCAAAATCATGCGTCGTGATGTGATTGATGACGACGATGATTGATTCGGTGATTCAATTGTGCTCTCATGCTGCAATGCCCTATATTAGTTACTATCTTTTCTCTTTTGCTAAGTAAATATTTTTAAATTCTAACTTCAACTTTTAGACTATCACCAGCTTATATTATTATTCATATAAAATAGGAATATTATTATTCATACATTGAAAATTACTTCAAATCATAGTAAAGAAAAATGTTAAATCAACCATTACCATTCTTGAAACCAAAATACATCAAAATATGTTTTAAAAGAAATTAATTTTGTATGCACTCCATTTACTATTAATCTAAACTTTATTATAGTGTGAAAACACATGTCACATATGTTCATTTTATGATAATAAAAATAATAAAATTTATTATTATTATATAATATGATGATTGTAAAATTAAATATAAATCATTTTTATAAAATTATTGTAAATGATTTTTATTTATTTTGTAGATAACTTTTTAATTAAATAATGATAATTATGTTTAAAAACCTGTTAAATTAAAAAAATAAATAAACGGTTACTTAAATAATAAAATAAAATATTTAAAAATAATAAGTTTTTTTAAATATTCAAAGGATAAAAATGAAAAACAGATATAAATACAAAAAAGGTAAGTTTTCTTTGTATATACTAATGAAAATACATGTGCACATGTGTACTTATTCTTTTTAAGATAATATATAGTTATTATAGTTATAAAAATAATATAAATATTTTAATAATTTTATTATTAATAATTATTTTAATTAAAAAATATTTAAATTTCAAAAATCAAATAAAAATATCAATTTTGAAAAAACAACGATAAATTTTGATAAAATAATGATTTTAATTTTAAAAGTATTATAAAAAAAAGTTAAAATACTTCGTTGGTCCTTGTTTTTGTAGCAAAATCTCAATTTGGTCATCATATTTTTATTAGTCTCAATTAGGTCCTCATTTTTGTAAATTAGTATCAATTAGGTTCTTTCCGTTAGTAGAGAACTAACACCGTTAAGTAGGTGCCACGTGTCAGCTTCTCGTTTTTTTGAATTTTTTGAATTTTTTGAATTTTTTTTTAACTTTATTTTTAATTTTTTTTTAAATTTCTAAAAAAAAATATTTATGCCACGTGTCAAGTTTGTAGTGTGCCACGTGTCAATCTAATATGGTGACACGTGTCAAATTATTGTATGAATCTCAATTTGGTCCTCATATTTGTTAATTTGATTTGATTTC
>Ga0214545_1001827_pt1 | contig 40548 bp, 17 predicted proteins | sample CNSS4metaG_FD_160064 | JGI IMG/M metagenome (GOLD analysis project Ga0214545, IMG submission 160064) | Root nodule microbial communities from cowpea collected in UCLA plant growth center, Los Angeles, California, USA - CNSS4 | ecosystem: Host-associated > Plants > Roots > Nodule | place: USA... | reverse complement strand
GTCTGTATTACAAATTGTGTTTTGAAAGAAATGGAACGTTTGGAGAGAAAAAAAAAAACTACACATGAAAAGGACAGGTAAGGAGAAATATAATAAAAGATGAGAAAAAAATTAAAGCAAACCTACATATCTATTAGATAAGATTTTATATTTGAGATGGAAAATAGATTTTATATTTTAAAAGTCGGAACTTGAGTTTTGTTTATAATATTTTAAGTTTAACTTTACTTCTTTTTTCTCATTCTATATGTCAATACATTTTCTCATGTTTTCTTTTAAGTTATTGATATCTACATACATTCATATTTATAAATTATAATATCACTTTCATGTGATTTTTATTTTGTACAGGATAATATTTTATAATATGTTTATTTTTTATTTTAAATTTGTACATAAATCTTACATTTTGTAGTCGTCATATTTCCTTTACTTGCATAATTATTATTTTTTAGTTTTTATTTGTGGTTTGATCTTATTTTTATTTGTACATATCATATATCATGGGAAAACATACTATTATTATTGTTATTTTTATTTATTTATATTATTTATATTATTATTATTTTTGATATTATTATTACTATTATTAGTAGTATTTTTAGTATAATTTATTATTATTATTATCTTAAAAAAAACTAATATTAAAATAACATTATTTATTTTTAATTAATTTACTTATAAAAAATATTCAGTTATTTAATTATTTATATTATCAATTTTTTATTTAAATATTATTATTTTAATTATATATAATTATAAAATTTAAATTTAATTATTTAAATAAATTATTCATTCAAAAATAATAATAATTATATTAATTTTCTTAAAACTAATATAAAAAAAATAAACAAACGTGAGCATGAATCTCAAAGCACTTCACATAGAAAGAAGAGAACAAATATTAGCGCTATAAAAACTATTTTGACATGTATACATTTTGTTTAATTCGGCAGTGGACATAAATATCATTACAAATTAAAGGCCTAAATATATTTTCTTTATTATTATTTAGGAAAATGGAATTGAAAATCGGAACTTGAATTTCCTTGAAAGAAAAGAGATTCGATCACTTGTTCTCATGTCCGTGTAATTTTTCAAAAAATTTGTTTTGTTTTATTGCTTTTTTTCTCTTACTTCTCTTCTTTTACAGTTAAACTTTGTAAAATTTTAGTGGATTAATATTTTTGTATTTTAGTTTTAATATTGTTATATTATTACCGTGTCACATTCATTATCAGAGGCTTTTTAATATTTTAGACTTACACTATTTTATTAATTTGATACATGTAGTTCTTACCTTTTCCCATTCAATTATGATGTCAAATTTTAAACTTTCAGTTATATAATATATATTTAATTAAAAAATAAAGTTTAAACAAATTTTAATATAATGTACCGTGTAAATCATGGGATAATATATTTGATTGCCATTTCACAAAAAAATATAAATAAATAATGTATACAACGACTATTAATGTTATTCACACTCTGATACACATTTTCATTATTGATATGTTTGAGCAAGTATTTTTTATTTTCAAAACACACAATTTGCTCTAACGATTCTAATAAACTATATCGGAAAGATTATGATAATAAAAGTTTTCATTTTAAATACTAAATAATATATTCTAGTAATATAAAACTATTCAAGTTATATATATATATATATGATATAAAATAGCATAAACATATGTACATTAAATCTGTATTACAAATTATATTTTGGAAGAAATGGGGACCAAAATAATAAAAAATGAAGAGAAAAGTTTGAAGATAAATAAAAAACTAAAGATATTGAAAGGAAAGGCAAGGAGAATTAGAATAAAAAATTAGAAAAAAAATTAAATCAAACTGAGTTCTATTCGATAAGATTTTATATTTGAGATGGAGAAGAGAGTCTATGTTCAATTTTCAGATATCAACGATAAACACAAAAAATAAATTAAAATATATATATATATATATATATATATATATATATATATATAATTAAAAACTTATTTATTATTGTTATACTGTTCACTTCTTAAGCTTCATATCTTTTATTCAACTTAATTTATGATTATCTAATGAAATAAACTCATGTTTCATATTATAATAAATGTATATATTTTATATGAAGATGTATTTAATGTTTCATTAAATGCTACTTAATATAATAAATTTCATTTAGTTTAAACATTTAATACACCATAAACATTGAATATACTTTCATGTAACCTTAACATATTATTTGTGAGTGGACTTTTACCACAATTATTTTAAAAGTCGTATCCATTATAATTTATTAATGATATAAATTTATTTACATTAAATAATTTATTTTTATATATCTACTTTTAAAATATATATTAAAAAATATAAATATTGGTATTCTCAACTTTTTTAAAAGAAAAACATTTCTCTCCAAAAGAAATTTGATGGTTCACTCTTCAAAACCAATCGGTAGAATGTCTCAACTTCCTGAGAAAAGTTCTAAATACCTTTTCAATTTAATCTCTTATAACTTTATTTGTTAGTAAACAACTATGAGATATAATTAACATAATGCAAAGTAGAGATTTTATGGAAAGATCTATAGTTAGGGAAATAAAATATGTAAACTTCTCTTATAACTTAATATTTTTTACGTATAGATCATATGACTAACAATAGCATACATATATGTTTTAGTATCATAATATATAATATTAAAGTAATACATAATTGATTCAATTACTTTCAATAGGAATAAAAACCTACAAATTGATTATTCGTTAGGTTAAATATAAAATTGCATTTTTCTAGTTTTGATATAATATGTAAATTTGTTTATAATTATATATTAGTATTACTTTCTTGAAACCAGGGAAATCAAATTCTTGAAAGTTTAAAGTTTAGAAAAGAAAAAGAAAATAATCTCTTAATATCAAGATTTGAACTTAAAGAGGTGAGAAGATCAACAATAATGTCAAGTATTTAACTTATATTTATAGAAGGAAATGTATATTTGAGAGAAACTTTATAGTTACACTTTTAGTATATATTCTTTACTTTTTTTTTTCATCATTTTACTTTCTACATACAATTATTGTTGTAGTTTCACGTAACAGAAATTCATTCTGAAGTATATTTCTTTTCCTCATTAAAATACAAATTTGTTTCATAAAAGATAGTTGGATAGTTTGAATCCAATAGATAAAAGTTCCATAAATAAGAAGTTAAAGGCATGAAGAAAGAATGAGAAATGTTTAATAAAGAAAACCAAAATACCATAATTTGTAGTAATCTCTTATATCATTTTCTCACTTTTCCTTCTCCTAAGAATCCTCCACACCGTTAGCTCATCAGCTGTCTAAATCTGACCCGTTCATTTCTCCACTCTCTCTATTCCTCCTTCTGCTTCAACCAAAAGGTCACCTTGGAAGCTTCATTATGATGATCACGTTTCAAAATTCACTTTCCTCAAATGTGCAACCACATGTCGCCACGTCAGCATGGTGATCTTCGAACAGCACCGCATGGTGTTCTCACCAGCAGCTGATCATTTATGGACCAAATAAAGACAGAAGACAGAAAATTCGCCCTCTCTTTCTCTCTCTAAAACAAAAACTATACCGAAGGAGCTTGGGCTGGGGAAGTTTCATGGACTGACTGCAGCTCAGTTTAATCTGCAAATCCCATTTCAGGTTTGCCTCACTTTTCACCTTTGTGGCTGAAAGATTCAATTTTGTTATCCAGTGTTGGAGTCCTCACCATGGATTTGATTTTTCTACCCATTTTGAAACCCTAGGATCTGATCTGAATTAGGATATAAAGTTTGTATTTTTGTTTCTCTGTAGCCCTTTTTATGTTCTTTTCGTCCGTTCAAGGTGGTCGTTTTGCATGTGTTTTTTGTCGTTAGTTTTGTGCTTTTTTTTTTCAAATCTGAATGATAACTGGTAAAAAGTTTTATGGTTCTATTTTTTTTTTCCTGGTTACTGACTCCAAATTTTATTGCATTTTGTTACAGGAACTGTGTTGTTTTTCCCTGTGTTATCTCCAAGGGTTGCATGGTTGATCTTTTGTACTTATTTTATCTATTCTAGCATTTCGTTGTTTTTTCTGTACACTGAGATTGTTGGGTGCTGAACATATTTGGGAAGGTTGGTTGTAGACGATAGATTGTTTGTACTGCTTTACATTTGTGCCAATGGAACACCATTTTGGTCAAGACGCTGCACCTGCATCTGGGTCCTTTGATAAGACTAGGGTTTTGAACGTGAAGCCATTAAGAACACTTGTTCCTGTGTTCCCTTCACCTAATCCTGCTTCATCTTCAGCTCCACAAGGGGGTGCCCCGTTTGTCTGTGTTTCTCCTACTGGTCCTTTCCCTTCTGGGGTTGCACCCTTCTATCCATTCTTCATCTCCCCGGAGTCCCAGAGGCTCTCAGAGCAGAATGCACAAACCCACACTGGTCAGCGTGTGCCTGCTACTCCTGCTGCTCCGATATCGACGGCAGTTCCGATTAATTCATTCCGGACGCCAAGTGGAGCTACTAATGGTGATGTGGGCTCATCGAGAAGGAGTACCCGAAGTCGGGGGCAGGTCGCACAGGAAGATGGCTACGGTAATGCTGTGGTAGAGGAAGTTGAGGCAGATGCAACAACTGTGACTAAAAGATCAAAGCGCAAGTTGCAGAAGATAAAGGGACCGCAGAGTGTTGGTTCTGGGGATGTTGATCCAGATGCAGTGGCTGCTGATATTCTCAAGTCACTTAACCCATTGGTTTTCGATGTACTAAATCAACCGGAAGGTAGCAGGGAATCAGTTGCATATACACTCATGGTATATGAAGTAATGCGAAGGAAGCTTGGACAAATTGAGGATTCAAATAGGGCTGCCAACGCCGGAGCAAAACGACCTGATTTGAAGGCAGGTGCAATTATGATGAATAAAGGGATTCGGACCAACAGCAAGAAACATATTGGACCTGTGTCTGGTGTTGAGATTGGAGATATTTTCTATTTCAGATTTGAATTATGCTTAGTGGGTCTGCATTCACCTTCTATGGCTGGAATTGATTACATCGGTACCAAAACCAGTCAAGAGGAAGAGCCCTTAGCTGTAAGTATTGTCTCATCTGGAGGGTATGAAGATAATGTGGAGGATGGGGATGTGCTGATTTACAGTGGCCAAGGTGGGGTTAACCGTGACAAGGGAGCAAGTGATCAAAAGCTTGAAAGGGGTAATCTTGCTTTGGATAACAGTGCTCATAGAGGTAACGAAGTGAGGGTAATTAGGGGTTTGAAGGATATGTATCATCCAACGGGGAAGGTATATGTATATGATGGCCTTTACAAGATTCAAGATTCCTGGGTGGACAAAGCAAAATCTGGTTTCAATGTTTTCAAGTATAAATTAGGCAGGTTGCCTGGACAGCCTCCAGCATATATGATTTGGAAATCCATTCAACAATGGACTGAGAAATCTGTTTCAAGAGCTGGGGTTATATTGCCTGATCTTACTTCTGGGGCTGAAAAAGTACCTGTTTGTCTTGTGAATGATGTTGATACCGAGAAGGGCCCTGCATATTTCACTTACCTCCCAAATCTTAAGAATTTGAGGCCAACTGCTCCGCTGGAATCCACTATTGGATGTTCTTGTGTTGGTGGATGTCAACCTAACAATCCTAACTGTCCTTGTGTTCAAAAGAATGGTGGCTATCTACCATATTCTTCAGCTTCATTAATTGCAGACCTAAAATCTGTTATATATGAGTGTGGTCCTTCTTGTCAATGTCCTTCTAATTGCCGAAACCGGGTTTCTCAAGGTGGCTTGAAGTTTCGTTTGGAAGTTTATAAAACCAAGAATAAAGGATGGGCTCTTAGATCATGGGATGCTATTCGAGCAGGATCTTTCATATGTGAGTATGCTGGGGAAGTCATAGACAGTGCCAGAGTGGAGGAGGAGCTTGGTGGTGACAATCTTGATGATTACATTTTTGATTCTACTCGCATTTATCAGCAACTGGAAGTTTTTTCAGGTGACACTGAAGCTCCAAAAATCCCATCTCCCCTATATATATCAGCAATAAATGAAGGGAATGTTGCCCGGTTTATGAATCACAGCTGCTCTCCAAATGTATTATGGCGTCCAGTCATACATGAAAACAAGAATTTCTCAGATCTCCACATTGCTTTCTATGCAATTAGACATATCCCTCCTATGATGGAGTTAACTTATGATTATGGGACTGTTCTTCCTCTCAAAGCAGGTCATAGGAAAAAGAAATGCTTATGTGAATCTGTGAAATGCAGGGGTTACTTTTGTTAATTATTTGTCCGATGAGTTTTGGACGATGAGGGAGGCCTCTGAATGAATGTACTGAAGGATAAGGTTAGTCTACAACTTTTCAAATCACTTTGTTATAAACTAAATAATTTTTCTTCTTACTTTGTCCTTCCCTTTGTCTCTATCTCGCACTTTTGGGGATCAGTGATTAAGCTTTGGTATTGGTGATTTATTAAATTTTGACATCAGGAAGTTTGTGACCTCAACTTTTCTAATTTCTAGCCCCTCTGCATTTCTAATTGTAATATTGAAACAAAAGACTAGGTGTTTAGTAGATTTATAGAATTTTGAGATAAATGCACGGTTATTATTAAAAGGGTTAAATAAGTTTTTGGTACTTACAAAAATGGTCTATATTGAAATTGACACCTCTAATTTTTTTTTAGTGTTTTTGATATCCAACATTTCATAAGTATGCAAAGGTCTTAACAGGAATTTTATTACTCTTGAATTAACTGTGTTTACATGCAATCATCTAGTAAGATATTTGAAAGAATGTTGGCCTGTGACGTTAATTTAAAAGTAACAGAATAAATATCAGGACCAAATTCACATATTTATTGAAGAGTATCAAAATCACTGGGTTTTTTGGAGGTACCAAAAGCTTAGTTTACCCATATTTAAAATATTTTGCTGTTGCATGCATGACTATGCTTGTCCAGTTTTTGTTTTTAAACTAATTATATTGTTATTCCTGTGTTTTACTATCATTGAAATATCTTTTCCTTCTTTATTGTGTCATCCCTGAATCCTGATGCCACTTGATTATTTTCAATGAAAGAAAAGGTGTAAATCTTTTCCCTACCAAAACATACAGGGAAATATAGTAAAGGGTCTTGTAAAATGGTTATAATATATTTTCAAAGGATGATTTTCCTGCAAGTTTACTTTGACTTGAATTTGGTAGCAATACAAATCCTTTTTCAATTCCAGATTGCTGAATCCAGGTTTAGAAGCTGTGCTACCATGTTCATGAATTCATTTTTCCTTAAGCAAAAGTTGTTGAAAGATGCATGATTGTTTTTATGACTATCATGTATACTTGAAATCCTATATTTGACCATCCCTTGACAATGATGAATCAATTATTACTTATTGATTAAAGGACTAATCCACAATGCATTTGTTCTCTAAGCTAAAAAGTGTTTCTTACATTCTTAACCAATATTTAACTTGTCCTTTCAGGTGTATAATTTCTGTCATTGTGGCGTAGAAATAGCATAAAGGTAGAACGTGGTTTATGCCATTACTTCTTGTTTCTCAGCTCTAGCTGTAAAACCAGACAGCAGGATGGAACTCCGTAGAAAGATGTTAGCAGACAAACTTTTCTTTTTGGCAAACCTTGTAAATTGGCACTTGAAAGATCAAGTTGTCTATTTACTGATGTGGTAAGTTAAGTTGTAAAAGTCAACTGTAAGACACATTTTGTGTAGATTGTTTCTTTTTTCTGGTGTTAGATACTTTTTTTTTCTCATGGGATGGATTTTGAGTAGGGCTGTTAAGTAGTCCACATATTGAACTAGATCTGTAGAATTGGATATTTAAGTATGTTACCATCATTTCCAAAAAATCATCCTAATTTTCTATTATTTTGCGTTTTTGTTGCCTGTGGATGATCCAATCCTACAAATATTCGTTAGGTTAAACTTGCTACTATAGCTCTTGTTTGATGGTTCTAAAACTTTACTCTTTTTGATGTTGGAAATGAAACTACAGAAAAAGGACATTTGAATGCTTAGTAGAAATCTAAATTTAAAAGGGCATGCATCCCTATAATATAAGGTCTTATTTTGAGATGTTATATTAATTTTTGGTGAGTCTTATCACATATGGTAGAGAATCTCGTTAAATAAAATTTTGTTGTTCTCAATTTAATTTTTATTCGATTTTTGAAGATTTTGTGAAAAGATCCTATAAATCAAGTAATATTATTTGTGGAAAAAATGTTTTCTTATTTGATTTAATTTTAAAAAATATTTCCGAGAAATAATGTTTCTGGGAATGATATTTTGTGCAGTGCATATAATCATTTACACGTATGTAGAGTGAAACTATTCTATTTTTTGTTCAGTTAAAATGAAAATTTTACTTCATAAAACGTATGCTTATTTTCATTAAATTATTTATTATGATTAAGAATGAAAGATTTCAGTAAAGGTTATATATCGCTCTTTAATTTTCAAGAAATAATATACATAGTTTTGGGAATATTTCGTACCACTTGAATGAATTTTTATTATTTTTTAAAATCGTAATTTTCAGGAACGTAGCCAGATCACGATTTTCTTGCATGATTTCTTTTTTCTTGTTATAAGGAGAATGTTCATTAGTATCCTTTCTTTTTCTCTTCAGTAGAACCTATTTTTTTAGAAAGAAAAATGGTCATTTTATTTTATACGAAAAAAGTTGCATGAAATTTCCATTAGTTTTAGAATTCTTTGAATTTGATGTTCTGAAAAGCTATTTTAGGATATGATATTTGTTCCGGTAAAAAGTTGACTCTCTTAACTAAAAAACAAATATAGAGAGTGAGCAATCTAGTTCAAAGTAAAAGTTAATAATCCTTCAACTTAGAAAATCCAAGTTTCTAAGGAGTTGTATTTTTATTTATAACCTTTAAGGTTTTACATCATACATCTCTAAGTCCACAAATATAATAGCTACTACAAAATATAATAATTATAAGATACTATAACTTTAAATCTTAAGAATATGTTAATAAAATAAAAACCCCCTAAGAAATATTTAAACTATTTAGTACAAACTTTCAAAATGATTTATGATAATTTAAATTGAATTATAAGTGGGTGGTCATGCCAGAAATTAAAAGAAATGAAATTTTCTTTTAACTCACACAATCTCAGTATTTAGAGGTGTCAATTTGGATCAGCTCACACAGCTGGATCCTGACCCATGTGAGCTAGGGCAAAAAAAGTTCACATTGAAAAAAAGTTTCCATAAAAAAAGTTCACATGACCAAAAACTCCACTTAAGCCCTATAGGTAAAGGCCAACCCATGAGCTTTCATCTTCAACATGAAAAATATATTATTTTTTAAAATATATTCTTAAATTTTTCGGCGACCTAGACGTGCCCGATGAGCCGGATTCGCCAAACGAGCCCAACAACCCGGACGGATCGGGTGAGGTTGACGACTCGGACAGGCCCGATGACAAAGACAATACCGACGACCCGGACAGACTCGATGACCTGGACGAGTCCCACGACCCGGACGGGCCCAACGACCCGGACTGGACCTACAATTTGGATGTGCAAACCAACCTGGACAAGCCCGACGACCGTTTTCGACAACCAGGACGACGTGGATAGGCCCAACGACCATAATGACCTATGCGAGCTCGATGATTAGGACGTAACTGACAACATGAACAGGCCCGACGAGCCCGACTACACAAACGGAACCGACGATCTGGACGGGTCAGACAACCAAAACGATGTGGACGATCTCGACGAAATGAACGGGCACAACGAGCTGGGTGGGCTCGACAAGCTGGACGAGCACGAAGATCCGGATGGGCCCAATGATGCAAACAAGCACGACAAGCCGGAAAAACTCGACGATCAAACGACCCCAACAATGCGGACAAACACGATGACTCAAACGAGCACGACGAACCGAAGAGGCCTGAGGATCTAGACGAGCCCGAAAACCCGAACGAGTTCGAATATCAGGACGAGCCCGATGATTTGGTCGGGCCAAAACGACTCGGACATGAATGACAGCCCGTACGGGCCTAATGACTCGGACAAGCATGACGACCCGAACGAATCCAATGAACCGGATAGGCTTGATGACCAAGACGAGTCCGATGACCTGAATGAGCCTAGTGAACCGGACGAGCCCGATGATCTGGACTGGCCCGACGACCCGGACGGTCCTGACAACCGATACGGGCTCGACGATCTGGACGGGCCTTAAGACCTTGGCGGCCCCGACAACTTAGACGAGCCCGTCCTGACTGTCATGCATGTCTAGGTCATTTTCCCCATCTGGATCGTCGTGATCGTCTGGGACATCGGGGACGTTTTGATCATCGGGCTCGTTTGCATCGTCAGGACCGTTCTGGTCATTAGACCTGTCTAGGTCGTCGGGCTTGTCCGGGGCGTCATTCTTCTCTAGGTTGTTGGGCAGGTTTGGGTCGTCGGTCCCGTTCAGCTCGTGGTGCTTGTCTAGGTAGTTGGGTCCATTCGGATCGTCGCGCCCCTCTGTCTCGTCGGGCTAATCCTGCTCGTTTTGTCCGTCCAGATCGTCAGGCTCGTCCGAGTTGTCGTGCCTGTCTGAATCCCGTTTGGGTCCGTTCGTGTTGTCGAGCTCGTCCGGATCGTTGGGCCCGTTTGGGTCATCGTGTTTGTCCGGGTCATCAGGCTTGTCCGAGTCATCGAGCACGTTTGGGTCTTCGAACTCATCCTGATTGTCGGGCCCATCCTTGTCGTCGGACCCGTTCGGGTCTTCGGACCTATTTAGGTCGTCAAGCCCGTCTAAGGCTTCGGACTTGTCTGGGTGATCTAGCTCGTCGGGTCTGTTTAGGTCTTTGAACCCGTTCAGGTCGCTTGGCCTGATCTTGACTCTGACTTAATGTAGTATTGTTTGGGAGGCTTAACCCACCTTAGCCTTGACCCTAACCCACTAAAGATGAGCTTTGGGAGCTATGGCTTTTTTTTGGCCCTCCTAAAAGTGGGCAAAAGGGGGCTTAATGAAGAGTGGGCCAGGATTGATCCATGGAGCAAGAGCCAAATTGACACCTTTATCAGTATCGACACATTGCCATCTATGATAAGCCTTACCGCACTCGCTTAAGTTTATGGCCAGTGAACTGACTGTTGACTTGAATGTACTGATTGACAACTACTATCGATTCTTGACCGACTTATGTACGATCAACTACTAAACCAAGAAATAACCCAAAAGAGGATCAGTTGGACCATTAGTGGAGGTTTAACAGTAAGTATGATTATATCATGCTTAGGCCAAGATTAGTTTGTGATTACTAACAGGCGCACTAAGCAACCCTATAAATACATGTAGATGTAAAGACCAAAAGGTATGTTGTCTAAATATTCAACTATGCATTTGTCGGATAATCATCGAATACTAACTTAAACATCAAATTATCCTTTACATGTACTCTATTCCACATTGTCAACAGAGAGAGAGAAGACAAATGTGAAGTCATTCGTTTAAAGCATCCAATATCTCTAATCTTATAGGACTATCCTGATCTTACAAGAACAATGATTATTATTATTTGAAGTTTATTATTGTTTATTTCTTTTTGAAAATTGTAATCATGTAAAATAACTAAATACGGGCATTCCCACCAATATAGATTAAAGTTAGTTTGGCTTTCCCCCCTTGAAAGTAGCCAATTCAAGTATTTTCTATATTAGAAATTATTTAAAAATAAAGAAATATTAAAAAAAAAGATATATGTTTAATGAATTTCAGGAAAAAATACGAAGAAAATTGAAAATTAATTATATTACAAATTAATATTAACTATATTGTTCATATAATTTTTTTTTTGTTTTTAACTTATGCCTAAATTAATTTTATTTATAAAAAGGTTATGAACAAATTTATCTAAACCAATACTATTTAACCAGAATTTGAGCTATTAAAAGAGCTAGAGCAGCAACTTTTGTGCAACTTATACCAATTTTTTTTCTCATGACCTCATGGAATTCCACAAGTACATATATTTCATGGGATTCTTTTTTCTTTTTCCTTTCCTTTTTTTTTTACTTCTCTATACAAATAAATGCGTAGAACGAAACTCTATTATGTATTTAGTTTTTGTAATTTTCAATTTCATTAATTACTTCTAAAGTTACTGTGTTTCAATTTTGACTTATAGATTCATAGGTCAATAATAATTTACGGAAATTGATTTTTCCAATGGCTTAGTGCGTATTGATTTTGGATCAGCCCCATGCTATTAAGGAAATATTCTTCTTGCACCCCCATAATTTCATACTATGGCTCTATAAATTTTAAAATTCCAAAGTTACCCTTTAATTTAGGACTCTAAGTTCAGATTATGTAATCTGAAAATATTTTGAATTATATAATTCAAAACACTTAAAATTAGTATTTTTGTATTTTGAAATATATAATCTGAAATATAAAGTTGTATTTTAAAATATGTAATTTGAAATATAAATTTGTATTTTAAATTATACAGGAATACTAACTAAAGAATGTATTTTAAAATATACAATCTAAAATACAAAATAAAAAGTATATTTTAGAGTGTACAAGTTGAATGTTAGCGGCAGGATGACATAGTTCGAAAGAATTTCAACTTTCAATTTATACAATCTCAATTAACTTCCAATCATGTAATCCAAAAGTTATTGTTAATATCCATATTATACAATCTAAAAAGGATAAAGTAGAAATTTAATATTTATAGAAGTACATGACAAAAAAATATGGAGGTACAAAAAGAATTAGCCGCTATTAAAAAGTGGATGATTAAAAATTAGTTTTTGTAAGTGATTTTTGTTTCCATTTTTAATAAAATTGAAAATAATAATGAAACATATTTTTTCTTTATGTACATACAATATTTGTTTTTTCATTTTGAATTTAAGAAAAACAACTCAATATTTCATAAACTTTTTTTGTTTTTGCCAAGGCAAAATATGAGGTTGCACTGCTTGCTAATCACAAAATTAGATTAAACACTGTTTCTTTAGAGAAGATATCAATTTTTTGTGATCTCTCTGTTCTGCATTTGTTTCGTGTTGAATCGCTAGTAGTTTTTTTTTCTTTCTCTGGAAGTCAAGATTTACGACCATTCATCATTTCAGAAAACATTATAATTTTAAAAGTTAAAGAAACAATTAATTATAAACAATATAACTACCAACAATTCAACAACCGAAACAAAATAAAAGAAAAAATTGTTTGTGGAATCCAAAAGCACTTATTCTTTAACACTTTTAGGATTTACAAAAACCAAATTGTTCTTCAATAAACTCAAATTTATCATTGATAAGGCTTTGCAAATATGTCACTTGCAACATACAAGAGTTATGTCTCAAGAAGAAAAAGCTTGATATTGAATTAGTCATCCCGTAAAATATAGGATTGTGAGAGATTACAATTGCAAATAAAGTAACATTAAAAACCAATCAAACTCTTGTAACATTCCTCATTAAATTTGTCAGCACCATCTTCTATGCACGGCTTCTCCTTTTGATTCATAGAAGTGTTAACTTCCTTGCATTCTTCAAGTTTTAAGATCTCTTTCGTATACTTCTTTGTGCATATGAAAATGTACTTATGAATACAATCATCATGGAATGAAAATTATTCCCGTTATTGAACCAGAAAATTGTTCATTGGATGTAGGTTTCACTCAATTGTATCAGATTCTTGTCTCAGAAAACGACAGGTAGGTTATTATTCTGGATATAAATTTCATCATTGTATTTTCACAGTTATATAGTGTTAATTCTAAATTTGAAGTTTTTAGGAAAGTTGTTGTTGACATAAATCATCAAATACTAAGCACAATTGAGTGTTGTGGATTTCGTCATCGTGGAAAGCTTTGCAACATGGTAATGACCTTAACTCATGTATATTTATAAATTTATTATTTTGCCTACTCAAATTACATTCTTGCTTTCAAATTTTGTTAGGCCATTTTGTTTGCTTGCAACACCTTCATGTATAGACAAAGAAAATTGAATGACTTGATCAAGAGAGTTGTGTTTAGTCCTCTGCATACGGTATTATAATTCTTATTGTTTTTTAAATTTATATATTTGATGGATGTTGTTGATGATGGTGTATCAAAATTTAATTGTGATATGTTGAATGCAGATCGTAGTTATAGAAGATAGTAGAAAGGCAAAGGCAAAGAGACGCGTTTGGAACTTAGGGGACTACAACACTTTCTTGACGCGTGGATTGGTTTCAGTACATGATATATTGATAACATATTTTGTAAGAAAGAAGATTTCTAATTTTTTTTATTAAATAGTTATTGTGGATGTTTAATGTCTGTTTTGTTTTTTTTGGAAGGTATTTGCTCCAATAATCCATGAGCAACATTGGTGGTGTTATGCAATCAACTATCGCACACGCCAATTTTTTATCCTTGACTCTCTTGGAAGGACACGACATGGAAGAAAAAGAATAGACAATGCAATCATAAGTTTACTTCTTAAAATAATGGCTGTAGTTGTCAAATTCAACTATTCATTACTAAAATGTATGTTGAAATTTTGTACTGGATTTTTTTAAAGCTCATGGAGATTTTATTTGTTTTGCCTTTAGATGTTCTTGATGGTGATAAACCTAAATTTTAAGTCCTTACCCAAGACCTTCCCCTTCAACACAATTTGTAAGTACCATTTTTTGTTTTACATTTTATCCAATATTACTATATTCATATCATATTGTGATTTAATTTATGTTCACATATTTAGAGATATGATTGTGGCATGATGGTGTTGAGATATATTGAGTTATGGTGAAACAATCTTTGATGAAAAAAACATGCCCGCATACACTTCTGTAATTGCCTTTTATTGAATTTCATTTTTCTCTCATGCTATACACTCGTTATAATTTAAGTTACTTCTTTCCACATAACAGGAACAACTTCAAGCACTCAGGCAACATTACATATGCGATTGGTTTATGGACCCCGAAAATATTCATCGAAATTACTTGCTCCAAGTTTTAGATGTATATAAACGTAAATAGTTTTTGGTTGCAGGAATTGTAAAATATGATTCAAATATGAGATTTGTCGTTCAAGCATTTTACTTTTGATTATATATGTGTTAAGGAGAGAAATATGTTTCCTCCCGTGGTTTCCATAGGTGTCCACATTATTTTGCTACAAAAATTTAGTGGTGGGTTACTTCATTCACACATACATATTGCTTTCCTCCATTTGGACACATATTTCATTACTTTTATGAACTTCATGATCTTCATCAACAGAATTGCCACCCAAATCAAAACTATTATGATGTGTGTGAGCAGGAGAACCATTTTCTTCATAACATGGAAAATATCCCTTAGGTGGTTGTTTGCTCCTCTCCTTCATCTTTGCTTTTTGATTTTGAATTGATTGCTTAAGTTCCTGAATAGTCGCTTCTTGTAAAATTTCACACATAAGTTCCTCCTTCTCTTGTAAAAACCCCCTCCTTCATCTGTCCGTTGAACTTTGCCAAATCCATACCCATATTCATGAAAACCTTGTTGAAGAACAACATGTTTAAGCTCTTCTTTTGACAAACCAACATCAAGCAAAACCTGCCATTATTAATAACATCAACCAATAACTTTAATTAATTCATTGAATAAATTGATGCACTAATAAACACAATAAAATTATAAATTGTAAACAAAGACAAAACTAACTGCTTTTTCTTCAAACTACTACTAACTACGAAATCCCCTATTTTAACATCCATCCAATGCAATATTCGTGGGAATCAGGCCCTTTCTCTTCCAAATCAACAAATGCTTAAAAGCCCATAATTGTAATTTTTTTAACAGACTTGACTAATAATTCAGGATCATATTTTATAAAACAACAAATTTACGATTAATTTATTATACCTGTAACAAATAAACACAACCATCCACATGAAAGTATTTCGCATTTCCTTCGTCTCTTAACAACAATGAAGCAGTACATAGACTCCTAACCAAGTACTCATACACAAGACTACCCCAATTATATTTTCCAAGACTTCCAATGTCATCCACAATGTTGAACAATATTGGAAAAATTCTACCATTGCGACTTGACAATAGAAATTCACATATGCCTATCAATACATACAATCTACAAAAATCAACTACACTTAAATCTTCATGAGGTTGCAATAAGAATTCATAAACGATTTTAACATCAACATTTTCATCATCAAAGTGTTTCCTACACTCACTATGAACAACACCCTTATTCAAATCAATTTAGTTCCAACCACCCTCAACCCTAAACCTAAGCATACATCTAATAAATAAATCTAACAATTTCTTTACTTAGGCGAAAACCTCCATTCCTCTCAACCCACACATTAACTAACTCATTCAAAAGATTTCTACTTATCTTCATAGACTTTTTCAACTTGGGCATCCAGGCAAACGATGTTCTTTCTAGATAAATAATTTGTTCTTCGGTGTTAAGCTCTTATTCAAAGAACCAACATATTGCGTTCGACATTAATGTCTGAAATAAATTTGCATCCACCATAAAAAAACCACATAAAGTCATTATTTAATAAATATATTGAAGAAACTTATACAATTATTTCAAAAGTCATGCATTCATCTCAATTGTACAACCATCGTCTTCAATAACATCACTCATCATTCCCATATCAGATCTTCACTTCACCAAAAAAAATATAAATCAAATAATTAATGGTTACACATAGAGGATATATTGTAAATCAAATATCTCATGCTTACACACATGGGATATATTATTCATTGAATGGTACAACTTCTCCAACATACATAAACACACACAGGTATTCAAATATAAAGCTTCAATCACCAAAATAGATAATTGAGGAAAAAAATGAGTACAACACTACTATTGAAAAAATAAATAGGGAAGACCACACCCAACTATTACTTCACGATTAACCACAAATATACACTTTGTAATAATAGTCTGGGAAACAACTTAATTGACCCAACCATCACGGTTTAGCTTGACAAATTGATGAACATATTAGTTGCGCCACTGCTAAAATAGATCAATAAAATAAACATGGAAAATGGAGAAAATAACATCATATGGTAGCTTAATTCCTTGCTAGATTGTATGTTCACCGACAACCATCACGTCACAAAAATCACAATATGAACATAGACCAATAGAACCACAAGCAATCAAAATGCATAAAACCACAAAATTCACAACCAATCGAACTTCTTAAAACCATTAAATCCACAGAATTACCAATTTCTTAAAAACATTATATCAACGCAAGTAGGAAAACATTACAATAGTTGAATAAATAAACCCTAAGCGAAAATGGAGAAAATGTTACCCTTTTGTGTTTGCTTCTTTATGGGATGGTTGTTCGATGGCTTTCACGCTTCTTGCAGGTGCGATTCTCTAGTGTTCGCGATTGCTATGGTGTTCGTCGACAGAACGATGTGGAGGGTAAAGGAGAAACGTTTTTCTGGATTTCTCACAATGAAGGGGAAAAAGGATATCTTTCGTCAATGCTTCTTGATTGCAGTGGGATTCTTCGTTGGCTTTCGCCCTTCTTGTAGGAATTGGGTTCGACGGTTTCACAATTCTTGTGTGGTTCAAAGAGAGAATGGAGGGGAGGGGAAATGAGAAATTGCTTTTCGATTTTTCACAGAGGAGGGGATCAAGTTTTGTTTCATGTGTGTGCAGGGTGGGGTTCGTCAAACGTGGGTGGGGTTCATAATTGAAGGTTCAAGGTTTGGGGGTTTTTGAAAACTAAAAAGGAGAGAGGGGTTTGGGGAAAGGGTTCTGTGATGAAGAGAAATTGGTTTTCAATTTTTCACAGTGGAGGGGAGGAGGTTTTGTTTTGTGTGTGTGTAGGGTGGGATTCGTCAAATGTGGGTGGGGTTGGTAATTGAAGGTTCATGGATTGGGTTTTTTTTTTTTGAAAACTAAAAGGAGAAAGCGGTTTGGGGGAAAAGGTTCTGTGATGAAGAGAAAGGGGTTTGGGAGTGGGTTTCACACACGTGCGAGTGACAATATTGAACTTCTGTATAATGAATTCATATTTTAATTAAATTATAAAAAAATAGAAAATTAAATATGTCAAGACAGCTAAAATGATAAGAGTAGTAGTAAAAAAAAGTAGTCATTTGATCATTATTCAAAAAAAAAAAGTGAGGAGGAGGAAGAAACACCAGAAAGAATAAGCATGTGCAAACAAGAAGGCATAAAATTGGGCTACATTGAGACTCATCCAAACCCAATTGAAGCTTTGTAATTTTTGACCAAGTGAAGTAAGCATGGAAAGTGTGTCAGCACTACCAAAAATGTGTGTTAAAAGGCTTATAAATAACCAACATCTTTCGTACAAAAACTTTGGATATATATGAAAACTTCAGAGAATGATATTCTACTTTAATAATTTTATCTTGTTATTTGAATTTTATGTGATCCTAACCAGTGGCAGAGCATCTTAAGGGCTGGGAGGGGCCATGGCCCCCCAAGATTTTTGAATTTTTTTTAATGTTATATACATTTTAAAAATTTTAATTTTTTTAAAGTTTTTTTAAATTATAAGTAATATATTTTCTAGTTTTAATTTTTTAATTTGATCCGGACCTTTGAAAAATTGATACAATTTGGTTATTCTCGTTAAATTTATTGAAGTGGATCAACAATTTTCATCAAGATTGACAATGAGATTATGTTAATTATACCAACAAAACAAACTATTTCTATTTACAACTTTAATTTTAATGAAAAAATATTCATCTATTTCAAGAAATTTAATAAAAATAACCAAATTGCATAAGCTTTTCAAAATTCATAACCAAATTGAAACTAAACAAAATTGAAGGACTAACTTAACATTTTTGAACTAAAACAATAACTAAAAGAATAATTAAACCAAATATTTATTAAGATATTTTTTATGTCCTTTCTTGTTGTCTTCTTAATTTTACAAAAATTGTAATCATCTCTCACTGTCATATTTTTTTTAAAGAAAAAAGTAATTATTTTTTCTCTCATTTCTCATTTCTCTTATTTATTTTTTGAAGAAAAGAAAAGTAATTATCTTTTATCTTACTTGATAATAAAATATTAATTTAATAGTTAGTGTAACGTCCCATTTAATTTATAAACGCTATTAAAGGAAACGCCACACATAAGATAGCATAATAACGCAGTCCTGGGGTCCCAACATCACCCCTACAAAACTAGGCACACCACGATGCCAACAAAAGTGGGACAGCTGTTTAACTCAAAGTTACAATCTAAAAACCACGAATACAGGGCCATGGCCCTAAAGAAAACACGAAAGGAAGAAGCATGAGATCCAGCCCAGATGGCTAAGTAGCGGAGTCACCATTCCCTTGTTGCCCACGAGAACCTCGCCCATCTGCTCCCATCAACCAGGTTGATGATCATCGCAAGAGAGAACAGCCACATACATCACAACCATGCAACAAAACGGGTAAGCTAGAGCCAACAACATATTCATCATGTAGTCAAATACATTTTCCTCATCTCATATCCACATAACAACCAAACATGTTATGACTCTTCATTCAATACACTACGACCCGACTCGACTCATCCGGATACGTATAACTTGGTCGGATTCAGCAGACGCTCGCACTTGTGGTGAATACCCCTGCTCGACTCTGAGCTGCTCATCTCCGAGTTATGTGTTACAAGTGTTACGATGAATCAATTCTCTCTCACCACAAGGTTAGCTCTTAATGAATTTCAGGCCTCCTGCTACTCTCACCACAGGAGTCAGTCTGCTCTAAGTGAGACTAACTGGCCCCTTAGAGTGTCAGGATGCAGTCCTTACCTTGAATCCTTACCTAGCTATACAGATGGGGCACCACCATGGGCACCCACTAACAGGGGCCATGGAATTACGTCCCGATCACTGAAGCGCGACCCCAGAGGTCTCACCTAGAGACCCCAAGGAATTACACGCTGACACGGACCGACATTCATAAAACAACATTAGGAGAACATCAAAAACATGTTACAATTCCACACTCATCCATGAGATTCATTCCTCATACGCATCACATTTTAAATCCATACCTCTGATCATCACCGTCCCATGAGTCTAGGGTCTCATCTCATGTCAGTACCATGTTCCTTTAATTTCAAACCACACATTCATTTCACATGCTAAGTCTCATACCAACCCATTCATCCACAATTCATGATTCATGCCAAAAATATACTTCATGCTCCATTATATACATGCCCATCATCACACAATCATACTCAACCAAAATGGATCGCTCGGGAAACAGCAAACATCCAAATCACAACACTGCCTCGCCCAGCATCTCGCTCAGGTCGAGGGGTCTCGCTCAGGCAAGATATGCTCGCTCAGGCGAGCCTCCCCTCGCCTAGGCGAGAGCACAAGGGCAGAAGCAAGAGCAACGCGGGATCTCGCTTAAGCGAGATCCCTCTCGCCTGGGCGAGTTGCCTGCTCGCTCAAAAGTTGAGCGAGCCGCCTGGGCGACTTTTCGCGCAGGAGCTCTAGGCGAGCCCTCTGTTTCATCTCGCTTAGGCGAGACTGACTCGCCTGGGCGAGATTAACAGGTCTCGCCACTGTTCTTCACTGCACAGCCATGTTTTTCAACCCAAAACAAGCATACAGAGTGTTCTCACGCATCAAATCGAAAGACTAAACCATACAAGCAGTAACCAATGCAAACACTGACCAAAGCGACTGGAAACTAAGGATTCTAATTTCCCGTACTTGGAAATGGGTCCGTACTGGTCTTTTGGCACAGAACTAAGGAGCACAGCAGCTCTAGAACCCGATTCGCAACTGGAACAGTGGGTAAAACGAGTTATAACAGGGTCTCCATTGTTACTGTGAAAGCTATACAAAACAGAGGCGGTAAGGGTTAAGGGTACTTACGTGAGTAGAACAATGGCCAAGCTAAGCGTAAATCTGAAGAACGTTGGAACCCTAGCAGAGCTCTAGTGCGGAAACAGGGAAGGAGGCGGCTGCGAAACTGAGAATGCAGAAAGTGTGAGTGTTAGGGCAACTGAAACAAGTTTTTATCCTATGGGCCAGCCTTTAGGCCCAATACTGTAGGGCAACCCACTAACTTTTAGGGCAGGAATAAAATGGGTCTTACAGTTAGCATTGTTTCTTTTATCTCATGAGCCTTTGGTATATTCATTTTTTATGAATATAGAAGAAAAATAATGTATTATGTATTTTTTCATAACCGATTTTTAATTGTGACTTAACTATATTATAATTTTCCTTTAATATTTACACCTCTCAAATTTGTAAGTAATGTATGATAAATTATTTTTAATATTATTTTAAAAAATTGGTATATTGATGAAGAATAAAAGAATAAATTCATTATTCAAAAGTGATAAAAGTGAAGCTATTCGTGAGGATGGAAACCAGATAGATTATAATTTTCACAACATTATACTAAAGATCAAATTATTCAGTTAGAGAAACCAATTCTTAAAATATTATACTAATAATCCAACAATCTAATGATTAAAAAACCATATTATTTTGCCCCCCTCCAAAAGTTGTGGGTAAGATCCGCCACTGATCCTAACTCAAGAACAACATATTTCACAAAAAGGTGGATTTACTCCAAGGACTCGAGAGATGGGATAAAAAGAAGGACCTTACAAAGAAATTAAAACATTTCTCTTAATATTTTATTGTAGTTCGTTCTCTTACTTATCTCACATATATAATCCATTTGATCACGTATATAATCTCATGATATTGAGTTGATTTTTACTTCTCTTACTTATCTTAATCCACACACACACACATATATATATATATATATATATATATATATATATATATATATATATAATTTCTTTATGATTAGAATCATTGTAAATTCATATTAATTTTATGAATCATTGAAGAAATTGAGCTTTAGATTATTATGCTTGTATGTATAAAGCTTCCAATGCATATTTTAATCTTATTATTTGTTTACTAAAGCAAGTTTTAATTGATAGAAAGTTAGGAAACATTTCAGCTTATATATTATAACAACAACTAGTAATAAAACAAACATGTAAATTATTATATTATAAAGTTATATATTTTATTATTATGATGATAATGATACATATCAATAACATTTAAAATTTATAATATTAAGATAATGATAAACATTATTTATATTTATTATAACATGTTTTTTAAAATTACATGAGTAAAAAAGTTACAACTTTATGGACCATATTTTTGCCAATGTATTATATAATTTTTAATCACGTTCTTATCTTTATTAAATAAGGTGTATACTTATTATAATTACAATTCACACACTAAATCATCTAACTTAAATTTGCAACGAATAAAATTTAGAAAAAAGGAAATATAAACTAATTTCACGCAATCTAAAAGTACGATTAAAAAGTTAAATAAAAGTATTCCTTTTATTATTATTATTATTATAATATATATATATATATATATATATATATATATATATATATATATATATAAATAGAAGTAATTAGTTTCTAATATTTTACTGATGTTGAGGCATTTTAAATATTGAATGTTTTTTTTATATTCAGTTATCTTTATTTTATAAAAATTTAAATATCAAAAAATCATTAATTTACAAAAGTATTTATAATTTTAAATTGAATAATAATTCATTACAACTTTTTTATAGTTTATCTTCTCATTGTAATTAAACTGAAATGGTTTAATAATCTGAACTACTATTTGTAAACTAACACAATCTTTTGTAGATATAAATACATTTATGGTTTACACATCCAATACATATATAATTAGTTAAAAAATATCTAGCACTGAAATTCTACTTGCAATTGTAGCTATATATGAATTTCTCAATTAATCATAAAAGTTATATGCACAATTTCTTAACTACTTCTTATGCAATATTTTATCATAGAATATACATTAAAAAAATAATTTGTGTGATTTATGTAATCACACACATTAACGTACTAAAAAAACTTGATACCATGTAGCATTACAATATTGTCTAAAATAGTTAATAGTAACGAAAAGATCGGTGGAATTTGAGAAATCGTTAGAGCAATGCTTGTTTCATGGATGAAGAGAGAGAGGGGAGAGAGAGGCAAGAAGGCGTGAGAAAATGAGATTGTAAGAAAAAAGAAAGGAACTTCAGAAGGGAAATTCAATTCCCTTCTTGTTGTTCCCCTACCACGGCCAATTGATCTCGCGGTGAGGAACAATAAACCAGAACATTAAGCAAAAGTCTTAATTCAAATACCACAAAACAAATGCAAGTGGATTTTTGCTGAGAAAGGTGATCATTGCAACAACATTGTACACAACATCATCGTCACACCCTACCATGTTCACCGACAATTCCTGCCAACAAAAAAATAATAAAATGGCCTCTCGCTCCTCATCTATCGCCACCTCAATTCCAGCTTCCAGCGTCAAGAGAAGGCTCTACCAAGTTTGGAAAGGAAATAATGTACACTTTTTTCCCTTCAAAATCTATACACCATGTATACTGTTTCCGCCACTTAATGTTTCTCTTCAATCAAAATCAAACTTTACCCATATTTTTTCATAAAATATTTGTTGGTTGTTCTTATTCGCATGTTTAGTATAAAATCTATAAAGAAAAAAGTAAAAATTGATTTTCAATAGTACAATTTAAACCTTTTTAGTGTTTTTTAGGTTATTGGATGCCACAAGGAGGAAAACTAGGTTTTATGTGACTCGATATGATGAGTATTTGCCATTTGAAAACATATAAAGATATTTGGTACAATTGTTATTATTACCACCATCGTAGTAGTAATCTTGGTTTATCTTCTTTCTTTGATAGGAATAAAACCTTTCTAATACACTTATTCCTTACTTTATTACTCTTCCATATCATAACAATAAAACTTTAGACAGATTCAAGTATGTGGACCTTAACTTTGAAAGAGAATTGACAGTATAAACAAGTAATCTATTAAGGATATACTTTATTCATCAAATTGTTTATTTAAGAAGTAGTTTACAAGGTAATAATTTCACTATATTGTGATATAATTTAATTTTGCATAATTAACATTTTTGTTGTCAGAAATTTCTATGTGGTGGAAGATTAGTTTTCGGTCAAGATGCATCATCTCTTTTTCTAACATCGTTCCTGATTGGAGGTCCTGCAATAACATTTTGCATAAAAATGCTATTATCATTAAAGAAAGAAGATGCTCACTTTAGCAACCCTGTACTAATTGGAGGAGTGGTTCTCACAGTTTTGGTTGGTAAAGTTGAAAGGTTTTTCCTTATCAATATTGAGTACTTAACATGGGAATGATATTCTTAACATCACATTTCACTGGCTGTAACAGGTTTTTGTTTTTCTCTTCATGACATCTAGTAGAGATCCAGGAATTATCCCTAGAAATGCACAACCACCTGAATTAGAAGAACCTTTAGACATAAACACACCATCCATGGAATGGTTAAATAATAAAGCCCCTAATTTGAAGTTTCCCAGGGTGAAAGATATGACTGTTAATGGTCACACAATAAAGGTGAAATTTTGTGACACTTGTTTGTTGTATCGTCCACCACGTGCTTCTCATTGTTCTATCTGCAATAATTGTGTGCAAAAGTTTGATCATCATTGCCCTTGGGTTGGTCAGTGCATTGGATCAGTAAGTTCTCCAACTTATCTACAACATTAATGTTTTCTTCTTTTATCTGTAAAAGTTTTGAATATACTGATATGCGCTATTACATATCACATATTAATACGTAATGTATGTTTATTGAATTTGATAACAAATGAACTTAGAACATGTATTGATATGCCTTATTTTTTCAAAAGAACCTAACTTTGTTCCTTTTGTTCTTGTTCTTGCAGCGTAATTACCCATTCTTCATTTTGTTCATATCATCATCAACCTTGTTGTGTATATATGTGTTTGCTTTTTCTTGGGTTAACCTTCTCCGACAAAAGGGTAAATTGTGGGTCAACATGTCACATGATGTTCTATCAGTTACTCTCATTGTGTATTGCTTCATAGCTGTTTGGTTCGTGGGAGGACTAACAGTTTTCCATCTTTATTTGATTTCCACCAACCAGGTATTCATTTGTTTTTCCATTGAACATTAATATTTGCAACATTTATATAATGGTTTCTTATTGCTTGTACATGTGATTATCTTAGAATTGCTCATTAGTTATGTAGTTTAATTTATGTATACTATTATTCTTACTTAGATATCTAAGAAGATTAGACTACTTTACTATATGATTTTCTGTATTAATATGATGTGACACTACAAAATAATGATTTGTGGATGTTTAAAATGTAATTTTTGTCAACCAAAAACCATCAAATGTGTTTTATTTTGAAAACTAAAATAGTTGTCACAATTTAATTGTCACTCGGCAAACTTGAACTTCACCACAAAACAATCCTAGAATAACTAATAACCTTGTAAAATAACCTGATCAATTTTAGACAAAGTTATTGTATTTAACATCAATTAAGAAAATTATTGGTTGACATTTGATTAAAGCTTTGCCAATGTCAATTGAAAAATTATTGACTAACTTTAATTAGAAAATAATATCAACCAAGATTCACTAATAGATTATAAATAAGTATTTTTTTTTGAATTATTAACAATTGCTAATATTCAATTAATTCCTTTTACATTTTTTGGTAATTGAAATATTTTATCCAAATGTGAAAATAAAAATTCAATAAATTTGAATTGTCTTATCTAAACAAAACATTTAAAAAATAAACCTATTTGAAATAAAATCAATTCAAATTTAATGTATTTGAATATCTTAGAAACAGTGAAACTCTTTATGTAAACCCAAGCTTAGACTTTCACTATGAATATTTTTAAAGGTTAATTTGGTAAAAAATATTTTTGTAAAGTTCCAAATCAATAAACAATACTTTTAATTGAAAGAAAGAGAAACAAATCAACAAATTTTTTGTAGAGACTTTAAAAAAAAAAAACAAAAACTTTCAAGAGAAAACTTTATGCAATCTTCAAAGACAAACTAAGAAAAAAACTAAACCAAAAGATTAAAAAATGTTGACACAAGACTCAAACCAAAGGAAGTGGAAACCTAGAAAAGACTCACAAAAGGGTATAGCTAAACAATAATAATTACCATAGGATTTATATTTAAGTTGCCCAATAAAATTTACCAAACCCAACAAATTATTTTCACATAAATTTGATGATTTAATTAGGCTAATTCCCATGAAAACAACTAGAATTTGAGTCCAAGGTTTTATAGGTTAAGGTTACCTTTTTTTTTTTTTTAAATTTAATCTTCAACTTTTCTTTGCCATTTTTGTTGTAATAGGTATCGAAATCTTGTATTCTTTTTGTCTACCATTTACAAACTTGAAAACCCATTCTTAAAATAAAATCTAAATTTTATTTTCAATAAAAAAATTAATCTTTATGTCTACAAGTTTCAAATAAACTCAATAACAAGTTTATTCAAGAAACTCTCTCAAAAATCTTATCACAAAAGCAAATTCTCTAAAATTGAGAGCTTGATACTCTTTTCCTACACAAGATTGTTCAAACATTATCACAAAAATACTAAAGAACAAGGAAAAAGGCTCAAATCAATAAAGGTAGACTCAAACTAGATAGTCAAGCAAACAACCATACCTATATAACAAGTATGTCTTAACCAAGATGAAAACAAGTAGATACCAAACTTGACTAATGAATTACTGTGTAAAACAAGATTAGAGTAGGAAATCATTAATGTATCTCGGTATAAAATAATAGCCAACAAGAAAATAAAATAGTCATATCACTTAAAATTGGGTTTGAAAAACGAAGGAATTTCACTTGGAAAGAACACTTATGAGGTGATGTAACACCTTCATGTAACCAATTGAAGTCAAAGCTCTTGATACCACTTAATGTGGGGTATCTTGAAATTTGTGAAGGGTTTGCCTAATCATCAAAGAATTTGAACCGAAGAACTATGATATAACTCTCTTGCCAAAAAAACATATAGACGAACAAGAAATGTTAGAATAAAAAACAATGGACAAAAGGGGTAGGATGACCACATTTACTTTAAATTCTTGGAGGATAAGTGAAATGTTGATTCACCACTTAAAAGAGGCCATCAAAGATCACATTCTCAAGACTCTTAAAATATTACAAAATCCTAAAAATTTAATATTCAAGTGTGCTTTGTAAAAAAAAAGGGACCATTTATTTAGAGTGAAGAAAAGGTTCAATAAGCTTTCCATCAATAGGTAAGAAACACAACAAACTCATCCAAAGAAGAAGAACTCAACTCATGACTGACACAATCATCTATAATGAGAGTGAGGGAAGTTTTGATTCTCTCATTAATAAGGTGGTTATGTTAATGAACTAGCTTAATCACGTAGGTGGTTAAGATAGTTCATGCACACTCTCATCATATATTTTAAGAATTAAAAAATATATATTACATTCCCTAATTTCTTCTTCAAACTCTTTTAGTCTCATATTTTACTCTTTTATTTCCATGTTTCCCTCTCATGCTTATGAACCCTCGTAAACTCTTTAGATTATAGCCTTTCCATCGATGACCTTATCTCATATAAATTCACATGAACTATAATTTCCACAAAAATAACAATTTATTGATTAAAACACAACATAAAAAGTTACTTATAAAAAAAAGTTTAAATTGCCTTATTGTGGACTTAGATGATAATTAATAAAAAGAAGACCATCGATCTTTATGAATATCATATGACCTTTAACAATTAGTTATTAATTTGATAATGAAAGGTTAAAAGTGTTATTCCATAATTTTTCTTTTCATTCTACCCTCATAATAAAAATAACATATATACTGACTTTTTTTTTTTTTTTTTTTTTTTTTTTTTTTTTTTTATAATAAAAATAATATTTTTTTTTTTTTTTTTTTTTTTTTTTTTATCTTGTGTTTTGTTACAGACAACCTATGAGAATTTTCGGTACCGATACGATAAGAAGGAAAATCCATATACAAAGGGAGTATTGCAAAACTTCAAAGAACTTTCGTGTGGTAGGATCCCAAAAACAATGATAAATTTCAGAGAATGGGTTCTGGTTGAGGATGATAATCCAGACGAATCCTACACTTCAGATTTGGAAAGAGGTTTTATAAGCTCAAAGCAGAAATTTGACATGGAAATGGGAACAATGTATGGCAAAGATGGTATGAGAGTTCCTTCCATTTTGAAGGAACTGGATTATAACGGCATTGATGATACTCTAAAGAAAAAAGCAGGAGAAAAAGAAGGTGAATATGATATTTTTGTTCCTGCTGATAACACAAAATCCAAAACTGGAGGACCCAATGCAAAAGAAGAGAAGCAGTAATAATGGTTCTTTGAAGGTACCATTTAAAATATATTACTCATGCATTATGCCCTAAACAGTGAATGATCAAGAACTTTTGCTGCAAGAGATTTGCAGAACTTGTTAGTCACAGAAAGCTTGAGGACTTGAAAATGATTCCAAGTAGTAATAGCTGTCTTTGCTGCAGATTCTTTTGGCAAATGGACTCTTCTGAGGTTAGAATGTTGATTTTCTGATGAATGAGGAAACATGCAAAAGGTTCTTAAGTGAATGAAACAAATGACATGTCTCAATGGAAACTTAGATATTTTCAATGCTGAGAGAGAGAGAGAGGAGAGAAAAAAAAAGGTGACAAGTTACAAAAACTGACATATGTTCACATATGAATGCAGGATCTATAAATGAATGAAGGAGTTAGATTAATCAATGATGAACAGTTTTATTCCCTTTCTTAAAGTTAGTTAGGATGCTAGATTTTGTCTGCAATTCCAATTGTTTTGTTATAGTATGGAATAAGAGTAATATATCCTTTCACTTAATTATAAAAAAAAAATAAGTAAAAAGTAAATACAATTTTAGAATATTAGAAGAATTTAGAAATGTTCAAAGAAAAATACCTTTAATCTTTTTTCCTATTTTCCTTCTATATTAGTTGAAATTTATTACAAATTACAAATAAATGCGTATGCTTGTTTTGTAATTTTTAATATATTTTAATTAATAACTAGAATGTGTTATTAGCACTTTTTCCTTTAGTAAAACTTTTACTTTTGAATTTCAAATTTGTTACTAACACATACTAGAAGAAATAAGATTAGTGTCTTTTTTATGTAATATCTATGCACATTGTATTTTTGTAACTAGAAAATATTATATGCATATTTTCTCTACTTTAAGCAATAATGACAGAGTATGTATGTAGAGATCAAAGTTCATATATTATGTAAGAAATAAATGAACTCTTTTCTTTTTTTTCTTTTTCAAAATATAACAAATATCGACCACTTTCATATGTATTAAAGAAGAGTTATCTTTATACTCTTTAATTTATTGTGAAATTTATTAATAAAATGTTCACTCATTTTTTTATGCAAGTAGAGGATTATTGGTCTATTAACAATAAAAGAAAGTCCCAATCAATCTTGGGGTGGAAAAACGCTTATCCATTGAATTATATACAGTCTTTTTAAATATTATATATCGCTACTTAAATTATTTACTTTTTTAGACATTTGTAAAATAAAAATTAAATTTCAAACATATTATATAAGTAAAATTAATTAACTTACCCATTTCTTTTTATCGAACATGGAAAATCAACTATTTTTTTTTTTTCACATAAAATTTAAATGTTGTTGTTAGTTCTTTTGTTTTAGTGTTTTTTTTTTCATTTCAGTACACTATTAATTTTTTAAATTCCCAATGGTAAAATTTGGGTTTTTAAAAGGGTTCGTTTTGATTATTTATAATAAAACGTTAAATATATTAATAGAGTTGGTTAACATGTTAAATATTTTACTTAAAAGCATCAGAATGAATTTTTGTAAACTATAAACTTTGTATTGAAATTTTTAAGACTTTGTCAATGAACATTTAGTTAAGTTTATTAACTTATTTAATGTTATAGTTAAAGTAAGTAATAAATATTAATAAAAACATAAAATATCATCTAACAGGAAGCAATATTTATAACTACTCACTTTTACCTGTATATACTAGTTGAGTAAAAATATATTTACTCGCATATATTTATTATAAGAAAAATTCAAAATTATATAATAATTACATATATTGGATGTTGTTAAAAAGAAAAATTCCATGTAGTGTTTGCTCTTTTGTCGTCGTGGTTTTTTTCTGCTTCGTGTGACACAGGTTCAGTTTTGGCTAAGCGGTTGTCTTCGTGCTGAGCGAGACTGGTGCGTTATCTTTCTTTCTGCATTTACTTTCTGGTTTTAGTTTTTTTTCTTGCACTCTAGATGTTCGTTAAAAAGGAAAGGGTTCGCTGGTTGTGGTGGAGTGTATTGCTTTCTTCTCTGGTGTGCCCTCTATCTGTTTGTGTTTTTGCTTCATTCTTTTTTCGGTTCTTAAGGATATGGGGTCAGATTTTTTTGGGTTTGCCATTCCTTGGTTGGGAGTGTTTACATTTACAACAAGGGGTTGATATTTCTCCTCCCAAATCTGCTTGGGAAGTTGGTATGAATGCATAAAAGAAAACTTTTGCCCAGTTCTTACACAATGCCTGTAATATTCCCTTTTTTCAATTGCCACCTCTTTGCATTAAAGGCGACATGGTAGCGCTCCTAGTGGCTGAAGAAGACTACCTTGCGAGGTTGGACGAATGCAAAAATCATCTACATGGGAGAGTGATTCTCCCTAAAGGTGATAAGTCTTTAACTCATCTTTAGCTATGCAGAGAGTTGGCCAAACCTTGGAAGTCCCTTGAATCTTGGAAAGTCATCCCTCTAGGAATCTGAATTTGCATTTAGTTCCGTAGAGGACATGATTATGAGTTTTAACCATTGGTTCTTGGAACCTCTCTCCGGGTATGTTAAGACTTTACCTGGTCCCAAATTTGTGTGCCCACTATGATGAAATTAACCAAAAAATCTATGGCCTACCGCTTGAATATTGGAAGCCTAGGCTATCTTTTCAATTGCTAGGGGCATTAGTATCCTCGTAACTTCGGATGACAACACTATGATGAAGACATAAGGTTTCTTTGCTCGTGTGCTCGTTGACGTGGATCTTTCAATCGAGCTACCAAATCAACTTTTGATTAAAAGGCCAGAGTTCACTTTTGTTGCAGATATGGAGTATGAGAAATTTCCTCCCTTCTATTCTATTTGCAATGTGATAGATCACTATATTGACAATTGAAAAAGGAAATCCAATGAGCATAGCGGCATTAAGAACACTTCTAAGTTTATGTTCCTAAGCCACAATTTGAAAAGGTTTGATATCCACTTGGGTGGTCTGAGGAAAAAATTGTTTCTGCTGATTCCTGACCACGACAGAAATGGGGAAACTTTTTCTAAAAACCAAATGGTTGAATCTGAATACATGCCTGCCCTTGAGCCTATCACTTTGGTAGAAAAAGAGAATGAGGTTGACTATCAAAACAATCAACATGTTGATTCTGTTATTCATCATTCTGAATCTTTTGTTCATCAGAATTTTACAGTAGCAGAGAATTTGTATCATAATGATCAGCATATGGATTGTGGTCGTGAAAACCCTGAGAATGACGCTGCCAAAACGCATGATAGAAATGAGGTTCAATTTAAGAAAGTTCCAACTGATTATGCGATGGCTTATCAGTTTAACAAGGATTGTGACACTCCTTGTTAGATCTATCTGTTGATATAGAAGCTTGTTGAAGTTTAAAGATTTAATGATTACAAGCTTGAAGATTTGATATTTGATGCTTCCAACTACAATATGGTAGCTGACAATGATGCAGGTGTTAAAGATGTTGATCTTGTGTTTGATCTCAGGTTTGGATTGTAATTTTTGGTTTTAATCATGCTCTAAGTGATTACTTAACCTTGATTTGATCATTACTAACTTGGAAAGCCTTTGAAAGTATTATGGACCGCTTTGTGGTTTGAAATTATGTTTTAATATGTTAAAATGTTCCTAGACTTTCTAGAAAAACAATGAAGAACATTTTAATAGATTAATATGATGATTTAATCTATTAAAATCACATAAAACTCAAGTTGTCATGTTGGCTTTCTTTCAATCCATTAAAACAACTTTGTAATCGAATAAAATCACTTAAATTTCAAGTCTTGTTTGCTGGTTCGGATTTAATCAGTTAAATTGATGAGTTAATCGATTAGTTTCACAAGTGAAATTGACATTAAAACGAAGTTTTAATCAATTAAAATAGACAAATTGAAATCTATATATCTCTCAATTTAAAACTATTTAACAAGAAACCAAAACCATTCTTTTTGAAAACATTTTTCTATTGAGAGAGACTTAGATCTGAGATTACAAAACAATTCTTAGAGCCTTCTTGCCTCAATCTTTTTGTTCAAATCCTTGGTTTTAAGTTCACATTGTGATTACCTTTGTGTCTCTTTTTCTCAATTGCACTTGAACTTTCCAACTGATCTTGTTCCCATTTTTGTAAGTTCTCTGGTGTATTTTGTCGAGTAAGGTTGTCAAGAGTGTTACTTGTGATAGGGTTTCACAAGTGGTGGTAGAAGATCTAGTAGGGTTCAAGATCTTATTGTGTGTATTGTTTTTCTTGTTTTCTTGAGGAGTTCTTGTAATACTTGAAAATATAGTGGTTTGGTCTAGTCAGGATGATTAGGCAACTGAATGTAGTTTGTGATAGAGTGAACCAGTATAAATATTGGTGTATCATTCTCTCTCTATCTTTTTGTTCACTTTTCTTGTAATATTGCACATTATACTTGCCATATACTTTGCATGTTGAAATATCTGTCAACTAATCTCTAATTTTTCACTAAATCGGTTTATTGCATTCTTATTAATTCACCCCATTAATCAATTCAATCATCATGTCATCTTATTTTGAAAACTGGTGATAGTTCAATTCACCCCCTCCTCCCCCCTCTCCATCTTAAACTCAACCCTTTAAATCTAACATCACCTCCCCTTCTAACAAGAATTCTCAAATTGTTGTTGAAGCTAATCTTATTTCTAAACTCTGGGTTGACAGAGTTGAAGAGGAAGAATCCTCAAGTGAATTTGAAGATATGGAGGGTGATGCTGCATCTTTTCAGCCGGATGTATCTACCAAAAAACCTGCCACCAAAGAAAACTACTAAAGCTCCAAACAAAACTTAAAAGGTGCCAATAAAAAGCTTTACATGGATATTAAAATCATTTTTTGGAATGCTCATGGTTTGCTAATGAGAGAACTGTTAACATGCTCCAGAGTCTCATTTTGGATCATGGACCTCATTTGGTTTTCATAGCTAAGGCTATGGTTAGTTTTCAAGGGTCTCATGTGCCCCTTTTAGTACTCTTAGTTTTAGCCTCTTTTTTTTCTATCAGCATTAACTTTAGACTTTGTTATTACCATACCAATAGAGTTGGTTTGATGCCTAATCTTTGGAGTTTGAGAAAATTTGATATCAGGTTTCCGTTTTACATTCAGACAAACAATATATATCTATTTTTGTTAACGTGTAGGAGAAAGTCTGTTACATTGCCGGTGTGTATGGTTCAACTTCTTATATTGCTAGAAGAATCTTATGGTTCAAACTTAGCAATCTTCAGAATGCTCACATTGGTTCCTGGTGCATCTTCGATGATTTTAATGTGATCTTGTATTCTTCTGATTCTAAAGGAGGAAGCAAACCTAATCAGTGATTAAATTCCATGATTGAATTAACTCTAGTGACATGATTGAAATGCCAAGTGAGGTGCTTGCTTTACTTGGAACAATGTCATACTTGGAACTCAAAGAATTGATGGAAAACTGGATAGAGATTTTTATAATCTCTCTAGTATGGATTTGTGGAATAATATCAGATGTAGCATCCTAACCAGAAGTTGTTCAAATCATCATCCCCTACTTGTCTTATGTACTCAATCCAGCACTGCCAATAGAATCTCTTCTTCAAGTCATGGGTTGATAATCCTGATGGCAGGAAGCTTGTATATGATACCTAGAAGTCTATTGGCAATGTGTATCTCCAGGTTACACAGAAACATAAATCTTTGGATGCTATTCAATCTTGGCTGGCTTTATCAAGGTCAAAGTGATTTCCTTCTTCAAGAGCAAAAGAAATCTATTGCTGATCTAGACAAAGCTTCTGATCTTCAAACCAGACTTTGAAAAGAAAAAGCTAGAATGGACTGGTTTTCTGATAGGGAACACGACTGGTTTTCTGATAGGGAACACTCTTTTTTTTTTTTTTTTTCCATACTATTGTTAAATCCTGAAACAATGCTAATTCCATTTCTAAGTTGGTTTATGAAGATGTTTCTTTCTATTCAGGATCTACAGAAAGTTGAATAGCCTTTTTCCAGCTATTACACCAAGCTTTATGTTACTGATATTGATTCTCCTAACAGTGAAACTGTCTCACTAATGATTGTACTTAATGACTCACTAATCTTATGATTACGATAAAGTTAATTCCTTAATTTTGTTTAGTATATGAATGACCTTTGAAAGGTAGAGAAACATATCCGGATGCACATGGAATGTTCCTAAAATCAAGGAAAAGACAGGAGAAATAATGGTAACATTCACATGCATTTGAAAGTGACATATGTAAATAGTTACATAAGTACTTAAAAGTGACATTGAATGTAGAAACACTTCATTGTTATCTTTGGACGTCCAATATATGTCTCTTAAGATTTGGAGAATATTATTTGATTTCCTTATAAAATTTTGTAATTTTTAAAAGACTTACATTTTATTTTATCTCTTTATTTCTTCCTTCTAGTCTTCCTTTTGTGAATTTTCCTTGAAATGTCTTTTTCTTAATCTTTTCTTGTTATGCTTCTTATTATATTTTGCTTCTTCTTGAAGTTTATTTTTTTCGATCTTTAATGGATTCTTCTTCAACCTTAATCACATCGATTTTTTTTTCCTACAATTTCTCTTGTTGCATGTCTTTTATTTTGAATTATTAAATTCATCTATTTGAGTGAAGAAGAGGAGAACTATTTTTAAGACATTTATACAAAATGAAGAGAAAAAAAAAACACAACAACTATGTTGTGGGTTAGACCAAAAAATCCTACCTACTCTTATTGTTTAAAACTAAAAGGTGCTTTACTCTTAAATTATTGTAAAGGTTTTTTATCCATGCTTTCTAAATCAAGAAAAATGTTTTTTTAATTGAAAGAGAGCAAAACACTCAAATATTTTTAAAGAAAAAATAATATGTAGTGTAAAAACAAACTAAAAATGTTAAAAGGAGGAACACTAAACCAAAAAGGTTAAAGATGTTGTCAAACTTAAATAAACCAAAACAAAAAATATTGAAAAAGAATTACAAAAGAGTGAAAGTGCTAAACTACAATTACCACAGGAATCATGCCAAGTCTACTCAAGAAAATTAACATATAAACCAAAAAAGTAACTAAAAGACAAAACACATAATTTTGATGGTCCAATTTGACCATTTCAAATAACTTCAACTAGAATTTGTGTAGGGATCCTTAAAACTTTTATTTCCCAAAATTTAAACCATTTATATATACTTTTCTTTTGTTGCTTTTTTTTAGCGTGATATGCCATGATCACTTGTTCTTTTCTTTTAACCCCTTATGATTTTTTTAAAACCTTCTCTTAAACTAAAATCCAAATGGAATTTTCAATATAAGAATTAACAACACCTAACTTTTATATTTACAAGATTTAAGTTAACTTCAATAATAAACCCATTTGACAAAAATCACACACAACTTGTCATGAAAGAAACTTCTAAAAGATTGTGATAATGATTACTCTCTTCATGTAATATATTGTTTTAGAACTTTACGAGCAAGAAAGCTAAAGAATAAGCACAAATACTCAAAACAAGAAAGGTAGACCCAAAAATAGAATAATTGGTAATGATAAATTTTATCATTATCTAAGTCTTATTTCATTAACAAAACCAACTCTTCCATAGCTTTTAACCCACTTAATCCTCAATTTTACTTTACTTTTGTGAATAAATACATTTTAGGTTATATTGATCTAAATATACCACTAATCTTCAGTTTTTGTGTCTTTTCGTAGATTGGAAGCTTTGCTCCAAAACCCCAAACAAATGAGTGACCCGGAATAGCAAGGAAAAGATAAAAAATGTTATAAAAAGGAAGTGACAAGCATTGTCGGGCAATTCAAGGCCAACGCCAGGCGCCAACCCACTTCTAGGGAGTCAGTGTCAGGCGCTAGAAGGTTCTAGGGGCATACCGCCTGACGGCATCTGGAGAACACTGGGCGGTTTCACGCAGGATTTTCTTTCTTCTGTTTTGCTTGCGCCTGGCAATGGGAGACTTCCGCCAAGCGCCACTTTTGTTAATGTGGCAAGTTAGCCTTATTTCTTCGTGTTTTTGCCTGGAAAACTCATCTTGGATGTTTTTGAGTTCAAACAACACGATGTGCTTGGAGGACTACTAGGGCTTGTGAGAACTATCTCTTTTTCCTCTTTGTATCTCCTTCCTCTTCCATTTTGTAAGCTTGTGTTCTCCATGACAATAGAGAGCTAAACTCATTTTTGTTGGGGATAGATGTAGCCACTGAACTTTCATCTATTTGTGAATGATTTGAATATATATATATATATATATATATATATATATATATATATATGCTTCTTCCATTAATTGCTAGTATCTTTTTTTCTTTATTTAATACTTGATTTGTTTTAACCATTCATTGCATGATATTTGGATCATTAGGTATCGAAAAATATCTCTTGAAACCTAGACTTGTAACAAGATACCTAATGGAACTTGTATCTAGGAGTGGAGCTTGACCCATTAGTTGGCTTAAACCCTAGTTCATAAAGCGGATTTACTTATTTAGAGATTCAAGGAATTAACTCTTAATAAGAAAACCAAGGCTCACTCAACTAAGGGATTAGGGCTTGAGTAAACTTGTGGGTTGACATTAGTAATTTAATGGAGAAGAGTTTTAGTGTTTTATATGCATGAGAGTGAAGTCGGTGAAATCTAACCCCAACAGTATCAATCTATTGCATTTCTAGTCTTTTCATATTCTAGAGTTTCAAATATCCAAGTTCACCTTTTTACTTGTTTATGCAATATTTACTTTCTTGCACAAAAAATCAAATTATGGATTCATTGTTTAGTTTAAATTATTCATTAATTATACATGATTATTTAGTATACACGAGCCTCTTGAGAAACGATATCTCAATCTTATCGGTTACTACTTGCGCGACTTGGTACATTTGTCAAAATCTTAATAATAATCAAACAATAATCCATGTAGACAGGATATGTCTTAGCCAAATAATACGAAAATGGGTACAAAAATTTAGCAATGAAGTATCATATAAAACCAAACGAGAAACATGTATATGAATATAACAATTGAAAAAAAAATCCAAAGAAAACTCAAAAGTTACATCACAAACAAATGGATTTAGAAGAAACAATAACAACTCATTTTGAAAGAACAATTACAATAACACCTTATGACAAATTGAAGTTAAAGCTTTTAATACCATTTGATATATTCCTCCCTCCCTAGGACTTAAATGATTTATAAACTCTTAAAAGGATTTTGAACTAAAAATATCTTGAAACATCTCGATCAAACTAAGAATACATTAAAAAAGTTATTGGAAGGAGAAATCAAATGGAGAACACTAGAAATGAAGGAAGAATACACCACCTTCAAGCAAGATTAGCTCAAGGGTAAAGCAGGTAAAGCACTCGCTTTAGGCCTCCAGTAAAAGAAGGCCTCAATTTTTTTTACTACTAATATTTCTCTATTAAATTAATTATAAAATTGTGTTTAAGAAAAAAGGCCACAATTTTTTTTTTGTACTAATATAACCCTATTAAATTAATTATAAAATTATGTTTAAGAAAAAAAAAGACATTAAAAAAATATGTTATTACTAATATAGCTCTATTAAAGTAATTACAAGTTTTTGTTTCAGAATAAAATTCAATTAAATTATTATTAGTGTGTGTTAACTTTTATTAGTATTAAAAATGATAATTAATGAGTTAAAACATTTATTTAGTAAATTATAATTTTGTTTACGAAAAAGAGAATGATTAATTATCTTTGTTGTTATCTTATAATCCATCTCGATCCTATTTTCCTTTTTTATCTTTTTATCTCTCTGAAACTTCTCTTGTCACTCCTTACTTTCTTCTCGTCTAAGAGTTTTTTTTTTGACATATTATATTCCTTGAATCTCATATTACCCGTGTGTACCAATTTTTTCATCCTCATTATTTCTGGTGAGTATGTCTATTTGTATTGTTGTTATTTTTATTATGTTTTTTATTCGTATTAGATTAGAAATGCGTTTCTTTTCTCAATTTTGTTTCAGTTTTGATTTATGAGTTTTTAGAGTTTATTTGCATATATATTGACAAGGAACTAATTTTTTTCTACAAAACTATTAGTTAGATTAGGGGTTAGTCTTTTGGTGAATAATATATTAATTGAAGCATAATTCAAAGTTAGGTTCTTTTATAGAAAGATAATTCAAGTTTAGGAAAAAAAAAGATTTACTATCAAGTTGAGAAGAACCTAAGTTTTATGAAAAAAACGTATTAGATGCAAAAAGAAACAATTCGAGAAAAACGTTGACAATGAAATTGTAAAATCTCTTCAATAATCATTTATAATCAATTAGCTTTTCTATATTGTAGATAAAACAATTACCACACATCAAAGTAGATTTGAACAATTTAAAATATATAAAGATATTTTTGTTTTTTATTTAATGTTAAAAAATTAAAGTCATTAAATTGTACATTTTTGTAAAAAAAATGTAACATTGAAAAATCTTTAAAACATGATCATTTCTTAGATATCGATGGATTTGATTTATTTTTAGAATTAAATATCTTAAGAGAAATTATAGATTTAGAAAATGATAAAAGAATTGATTCGTTTCCATATGCACCTATAACTTATAAAATAATATTAACAATTCCAGTATTAGTTGTTCCAGATAAAAGAAATTTCTTACAACTAAAGATAATAAAAACTTATTTAAGATCAACGATATCTCCAGAAAGTTCAGATAAATTAGTCATATTATCTGCTAAAAAAATATTAAATAAAATTAATTATAACAATTAATAAAAAAAAAATTACATAATAGGCTAAAAATAAATTTTAAATAAAAGTCCTTAATTTTTAAATTTGTTTTACTTTCTAAATTCTTGAGCCGCCTGTCTTGAATATCTCAAGATAGACACAATATTGATTTTCCAAAAAAAAAAAGTTCTTCATGATAAAAATATAAACTAAGCGACACTTAATCTCATACAAAACAAAAATATGTTTCATATTTCTTGAAGTTTGATTTGTAAATAAGAAAAGTCTTCCTTTTATACGATTAGAAGGTGAGTTTAAGAAGTTTCCTCTTAAGAAAAGAAAATAGGCAATCCACCAAAGGAAATAAATCCTTTGATGACAGAGTTGTAAAATTTTCATTAATGAAGTGATTAGGTTTATGTAGCTTAAGTATCGAAGAGTTAAGCTAGTATATTTAGTTTATATTGCATGGCACTTTATTCTATAATAAATAAACTAAATGATTTCAATTTTTTTTTTAAATATTTTCATCATATAAAAAAAACTTTCTTAAAATTCAAAAAATAAGTTTATATTTTGTAATCCACTTTTCAAACTCTTTCCTTTTTTACATTTCTTTCATTTCTTAGAAATGAATATGGTTTTTATTATTCGTCGTGTAAGTTTTCATTTTATTGCATATATCTTATACTTATGAGATCAATAATACAGAGAGACAGCATAATTTTTTTCAGACGAAGGTTGTTAGGAAGATTTAATGATAAGCTACAAATAAATATTTATGAGTGTTATTTAATCTATAATTTCTATGATTGGTGATGTATTTTGAAAAAGAATAATGATATTTTTATTTATTTATTTTTAATTTATCACTTCAATTATTTTTTAATTATATATTTTTTCAATATTTTTTGATTATTTATTTTAATTTTTTTAATGATGTATATAATAATTTTAAAATTGGGTTCAAAGAAAAAAAATAAATATATCAAAATATTATTATTCTTCGAAAAAATAAAAAGAAAAACACGATAGTATGACAACATTTAAGAATCTGTGAGAAACGAAAAAGGAAAGGTTTTAGTGTTGTAATTTAAAAGAAAAAGAAACATTACGCGCGTAAAACCCGTCCAAGAGCACCAGAAGTTAGAGATGGCAAATAAACCCGTCCCCATGGGTATTGTCCGAACTCGTCCCCGTTTTGACGGAGAATCCCCGCATTGACTGGGTATGGGTATGGGTATGGGGAATCTCCGATTTTTTCAATTGGGTATGGGGATGGTGATGGGGATGAATATATCCCCGCCATAATACCCGTCCCCGCCATATCTTCATCCTCGTTTAAATTATTAAAATATTCACAATTAATTAAGTAACCCTATATATATATATATATATATATATATATATATGTATGTATATATAT
>Ga0214545_1001826_pt1 | contig 40560 bp, 20 predicted proteins | sample CNSS4metaG_FD_160064 | JGI IMG/M metagenome (GOLD analysis project Ga0214545, IMG submission 160064) | Root nodule microbial communities from cowpea collected in UCLA plant growth center, Los Angeles, California, USA - CNSS4 | ecosystem: Host-associated > Plants > Roots > Nodule | place: USA... | reverse complement strand
GGTTGATCATTTTGTTATAAACTTTGTGCATTCAACCACCAATTTTCGTGAGCTCTCCTTCCTAGAAGTGAACTCACATTTGCCTTATCTTGCTTGCAAGTGGCGGCACCATCACTCATCTCTAGGGTTTGGTTGGCTTAGATCCCCCCCTATGAGTGGCGTGCTTCTTCCATTCTTCATCTTCTATGCTTTCCATTTTTATTGTTTCTTCTTTCATTTTGCTCTTTAGTGTTGTTATTGCCGTGTGTGTTTAAGCTTGAATCCAACTCTCTTCTTCCTTTCATGAGCTTGAGAAATGAACCTTCACATCTAGATAGCATGCTATCTTAATGTCCAGTGGGAATTTTCAAAAAGCTTTCTTAAACAACTTCACCATATTCATAACTCTAAAAGGAAACAAGATAATCCTTCATCATGCGAACCAAAACCAGAAACTAGGTTCTGCAACTCTCGCTTAGACGAGATAGACCCGCTTGGGCGAGACTTCCAGAGCTCCCTCTCTGTCACGCACACGATTCACCCAAACCACTGCCAAACCAAACCAAAATCATACCACAATAGCACTCCATCGTTATCAACAAAACAACACACTTATGCATCTTTCAAGTATAAGCACACATTCCTCTCTTTTGTAATTCATATATACTTTTAAAGTATGATTATCATGTTCTCATACTTTCCCAAAACCCATCATGATCATGCACCACTCGATCATAGTGATATCATCAATAGTGGCTTTATTCACACACTTATAACATCATACATTCGAGCTAACATATATAGGTTCATATATTCAACATGTTTCAACAAGCACTACCATAAACATACTCATCATTCACACATTTATATATTTATATATATACATTCACCAATCAAGGCCATACCAATACTTGAGAACACTTAATCATCCATTCGTAATCATACTATTAGGGAATTCAAACAATCAATCATGTGTGACGTATATCTCTAGCTACTGTGAAGAACTACATGTTATGGACTACCTGTCAAAATTTCATCTAAATCGGACGGTTAACGAACCGAGAAAATGCAGTTTACCAAAACTGCGCAGACTAGGAAAATCAGTGGCGCCTGGCGGCATGAATGCAGCGCCCGACGATACCTGGTCCGCGAAAACACGAAAAATAACATTTTTCGTTAACATAACACCACTCTCATCACCTGGCGGCAGCTCCCTACTGCCAGGCGGTACATACAGTTCTGGGAAAATCCCAAATTTTTCCTGCACCCGTGAAGAACCCTAAATTCCCAAATCTCATTCAATATGCATAGGATACTTTCGTATCAACCCAAAATATCATAAAGTCCATAAAAAATATCACATAAATCACATTATTGTTCATGTCGCCTGGCGTAAGCACCCGTGCCGCCCGGCGGTTCATCTGAAACAACCCAGAAATGGGTGTCACGCTCATGTATCACATGGCGGACCTTCAAAACCGCCAGGCGGTTTCTGGAAATTTCCAGAAACTCAAAACCAGTAGAATTTTAATGCAGAAAATTCACCCAATCATACAATTTAATATGACAAATAGAGTAGCTCCCCTAACCTGTTAATCCTTGCTCAATTTGAAAACTCCAAGCTTATTTCGTGCTCCCCATAAGTGCTCCTTTAATTCATTCTTAGCAAGGTTTGAACACACAACCCCTTAATTACAAAGTCAATGCACAACCAATTCAACCAACATATGTTTCATGGTAATTCTTATAATATTAGGATTACATTATCACTACTCACATTCAATCATAACATTAAAATAATGCACATTTCAAAAGATCATATAATTGACATACTTAGGACTCGAACCCATGTTCTTTCACACAACCAAGTACTCTCAACCACTTGAGCTAGTACTTTTTCACGTCATATCAATTTGCATTAAATGCCATAAAGGCTTCTACTACCCGCATTTATTAAATAATTATTTATTTAATTATTCAAATTTCTCGGGTCTTACAGTCCTTTTCAGCCATGTTTGGGATACAAAACCTTATTGCATATTTGTTGCCCAGATTTAGGCATAGAGCATAGCTTCTTGTATTCAACATTTATGCACACCATGTCCTTTGAGTAATATTCTCCATAAAGTTTCTTATCTAGAACACTAGTATCAGCATAAATGAATTCCCAATCTGGATGGAAACATTTTGGCACTCTTTCACAACTAATGGCGTCAACAATTGCCACTTGACTCAATACCATTTTGCAACCTAAGATAAAAGAGGCAATTTTGTACTTTTTCTAAACTTCAGTATTCCTCCAAAACTCCTTTAATAATTTTAGATGGATGGTTTATGGTTCATAGAAAAATTGTGAATACCAGATTTCTCCAAGCTTTCACTAATTCTGAACTCACAAAATCAAACTATTCTAGATTGATGTAATGCTCAATCAGAAAAGCATTTGTTTTATACAAGCCCTAGGATTAATGTGTTGGCAAAGGTTGGAACAACCATGGAAAAGTGTATGAAAGATGAAAGGTATTAGGAAGGCCTTAACGCATTTCTGAGTTTTTTATTGAGACATGAAAGCATGAGCATAATAGAGAAGGGCTTTGGTATACAAGTGTTTCGATTTAAAGAAAATGGTAACATTATAGCTTAACACAAAATATAATTTTTAATGCATGAATCGTCTGGCATAAGCAACCTATCATTTATTGCAAGTAACAATTTGTCTAACGAATATAATCTTAATTCGTCTAATGCAAATAACAGATCACTTAATCAATACAATATTTAAGACATTTAACATTTCATAACATGAATTAGATGAGCCTATATAATCATAAAGTGCACAACAAATTACATTATGTGGATTTCACTCTCATAAATGTTACAGGCTTGTGGTATATTCTTGATCCAAGGAATTTGAAAGCAACATCTAGAAAACAATATAAGTTTTGTTTCTATAGTTGTCAATGCTTGTTGTTTCATGCTTCTTGCCCATGATATGATATTCCTACTTCTTAGTACAAAATTCTTAAAACAAAAAACTTTCTCGTCTTTTGGCAAGGATCAAGATCAATATTGTTTTATATTTCTCTTATGAAATTTTGAGTTATTATTATAAACTGAGTTCATCTTCAAAATGATTGTCAATCAATAATAAAGATTTCTAACTTATTTGACCATTCATACTTATCCTTCCAAGATGGTTTCCTCCAAAAATATTCTTCTCTCTTTTCTTCATTTGAACGTTTAGGTATATAAATATTCTTCTTCTTTTTTGTTGCAAACAACCATCATCTTAGTGATATGATAAGAGTATTCTTTGTAGGTCTTAGATTTTCTGGAAAATCTCAAATTTGGTGGTGTTAATGAAATCAACGATAAAAACTATTGCATAGCTACATATGGAGCTATAAAAATATGAGAATCATATAGAGAAGAAGAAAAGATAAATTATTATTGAAAAGAATGTGGAATGCAATACAAGGAAGAGGAAATCACAAGTTATATATAGAATTTTGAAACATGAAAAATAGAAAAGCTGAGAAATAGCGTTGGGTGTGGTAAACTATGTCAGACGTGATTCATCAATGTTGTTTTTCTATTTCTGGATCAAACAACAAAATTTTTTTCTCTTCTCTTGGCATGCATAATAGCTCAAGATCAAGTGAGTAGAGCAGATTGAATATTTATAGACAAAATCAAATAAAAAATTCTACACAAATGTAAACAAATATACAACAAACTTCAAGGTAATTACAAACTATTAATCTAACTTACCGCAAATCCTCCTTGACAACGACACCAAAATCTTGTTCGTGGCCTAACGAAGGGTCCAACTTTTCCAACAAGTATACTAGGTCAGTTGTAGTGCAACAAGGTCGTATCCACATGGAGGAGGTGGTAACTAGATCAATAGTCTATGGTTTGACTAAAAGTTTGGCAATGAAATAGTAGATGAGTTTTTGTTTTTATATTGTTAAAGATAAACTTAGTAAATGTATGAGAGAGGTGGTATTGATTAGGACGTTGGGATTAAACTTAGCTTCTTAACTTCAATTGTATTGCCCTTTAATTATCTATATATTATGTTCTTTATCTTATTGTTCATGTAAGTATGCTTACTTGTAGAACTAACCATGTGTTTGTGCGTTAGAACCTAAGGGTGTCAGATGCAAGATTTCCCAATCTAGTGGAGGAACCCTTGCTTTGAGAACAAGACTTTTTACACCAATTGAGCCTGCATATCCATGTCTGATATATGCCAAGGGTTAGGATACTTGATTGGATCTAAACACTAGACCAGATGTCTCTGCATCTAGTGCTGATAAGGTGCGATGATTGGCTAAATCACCACGAAGTGAAATACAAAACAAGTAACCAACACGTTAAACAATAACACAATAGATATATAATCAAGTGCAATATCGAGAGAGTTTAAAATTTACATTTAATCCCAACTATAGAGGAATTAACTACTCATGATGCAAGATGAACTTAGAGTAGCATCCTTCCTTCAATAGTTGTATACTAGTATACTATATAAGTCCTAACTAACTAAGAGTATCTCTTTCTAGAATGGTATAACACTAGTATACAAAATCAGCATGAAATTAATAGGGGTCATGCCCTGTATTTATAGATTTTAAAGTGTTGCTCTAAGTTCCAAATCTTGAAGTTTAGCCATGGAGGTATCCTTCCAAAGTGGATTTCTTCCTAAGCTTAAGCATCCATCTTTTGTAGTTCAGCAATGGAGGTTTCCCTGCCATGGAGGTTTCCTATTCGTGCTCAGCTTCAAATCTGGAGCTTCATGATTCTTTGTAGTGAAGCTTTCTTAAAATATGGCTTAAGTGCCAAATTTCACTACTCAACCGCGAACTTAAAATTTAACTTTTTAGTTCATCTTTCTACCTTGAGTTACAACTTTTGGGGCTTAGAACCAACTTTATAATTTACTTCATTTTACCTGCAAAACAACACAAATATATTAATTTCCACTTTTTCTATTTTCTCACTACCTCATTCTGCAATTATGTAAAATTAGGGTTTTTCTAATGATTTTTACATTGATTTAGTGCAAGATAAGTGTCTAAATGATATGCAATTTAACTAATAATTGACACTTATCAATAGGTCGCATGTTAGTGAGATATATCAACTTACCAATAAGTCTTCTGTGTGAAGTAGGATCAAGGGTACATGGGTATTGAGAGTGGAATAAATGTTACATTGCTAGTTCCTTATAGAAGATCTAAAGCATACTTTCATTCAGAAAGATGTATGCCCTTTGTGCTCCTCGTCACCTCAAGGCCATGAAAGTATATCAACTCTCCAACATTTTTTATTTAAAAGTCTTGATCTAAGAGAATGGTTATGTTGTTTATTTCTTGTAATTCGTCTCAAACCAACACAATATCATCAACATATATTAAGAGAATGGTGATTTTGAAGTTAGCGTGTTTATAACCATGATGCAAGAGAAAATTTTAGAGTTTATCATACCATTGCCAGTTGGCTACTTTAAGCTCATACAAGGACTTGTGTAAACTGTAGACTTGAAGGCCTAGTGGAAGCTCCATATAAACCTCTTCATTTAAGTCTCCATTGAGGAAGGAGTTATTTAAATCTATGATAGTATTTTGAGGTTGTGAAAGGAATAGTTAATGAGATAGAGAAAATTGTGGAGATAGTAGAATGTGGAAGTTATATGTTATGTAGTTATGAGTGGTGTGTTAGATGTTGTCTTACTTGTTGTCATACATAAAATGGTAGAGTACATGGGTATTTATAGACCCCATCTCACTTACATAATTATTCTAGAACATTCTAACTAGAACTTATGTAGAATGTTTTAGACTTTTACCTATGTAGAATGTTTTTGAATTTTTTGCTCCTATCTTAGGCTTTTTTACATTGTTCTAGAATTTTCATTACATTTCAATACTTTTATCTTAGAATTTTCTAGATAGGAGAGAAAAAAATCAGGAACACTCTACATTGGTAAAAATCTAGAACATTCTACATAAGTTCTAGTTAGAATGTTCTAGAATAATTATGTAAGTGAGATAGGGTCTATAAATACCCATGTACTTTACCATTTTATGCAAGACAATAAGTAAGATAACATATAACACACCATTCACAACTACATAACATACTACTTCCACCTTATACTATATCCACAACTTTTTCTATCCCATCAACCATTCCTTTCACAACCTCGAAGTATTATCATTTTCTGCATGTTCTAAGAGTAGGATTCAACATATCTACAAGAGGTACTATTTTTTTTTTTGGTAACCATATTTCTTTGTGTCAACTCCCTTTGCTCGCTGGTTCAATCTCGTTATGGAAACTTTGAAAAGTAGAGAGAAAACCAACATGGATACTAAGCCTTTCCCCCAAAAGAAAATGACCACTACAAAACTTTTTTATTTTTTTTTTCGCTTTGCCTCTCCCTCACCACTAAATGCTTTTTTTATTTCTTTTTAACATTTTTCTCCCTTTTTTTTAGAATGAGTGTGTATTCCTTTGTGCCATAACTGCTTGCCCATTTGAAGATTTTTTTTAGATTTCTAAAACTTCTCGAGTGCGAATGTGTGACTTAGGAGTATTGATGAAGAGGTGCAAACAAAAAATGCATGGGGTGAGAATGTGAAAAAGAGTATTGGGCTATTAGGGTTGTGAAATAAAAGGTGAAAATGAAAACAATAGGGGTGTAGACAAAAGAAAATCTATTGGTCTTCACTTAGGGTAGTGCAGAAATAAAATGGATGAGGATGGGATATGATGGTAGGCTCCTCCTCTAAGCTATATGACTCAAGCAAGATGGATGAGCCCAAGGATGAGTGGTGCGTGAAAGCTATGAGGAATTGAGGTATATGGCTCGATTTTAGTGGGATTATGGAGTAGATAGTGTGATGTTTGGATGCTCTTAGGAGAGGTTGAGCCAACTCTTAAGGAAGGATGGCTACAAGAAACCTAGAACAAGTGCTTTAGCCTTGGTGACCTAGCTTGCACAAAATTGGATGCAAAACTTTACTCAAATCAAAGGTGAATTTACATGGGGAGAGACATCTCTGTTTATAATTTATATGTGCATTATTATTATTATTATTATTATTTTATTAAGTGAGGTGTCATTAAGATCATTTTAATTTATATTTATCTCTAGTTACGCACTAGCCATGTTTATTTTAATTTATGTTTACCTCCATTTATGCATTGATCCTGATTAATTTAATTTATATTTTCCTCTAGTTATGCACTTGTTCGATTTATTTATTTATATTTATCTCTAGTTACGTACTAGTCCTATTTATTTAATTACATTTATCTCTAGTTACACCTGATCCTAGTTATTTTTTTATATTCATCTCCAATTATGCATTGATCCTATTTATTTATTTATTTATTTATACAATTATATGTTTGAGTGTAAAATTATTTTATTTATACATGTATAATAATAATAATAATAACAAATATTGTAAAATGATAAAATTTATAATAAATAAAGATTTTATTACTGTAGTTAGAGGTATGACATTGGGGATTTAAATGAGTAAGTTTTGCTCAAGAAGACATGTTCTTAGGTTACTTTGTTGGTCATGGTAGAACTCATTCATCCTCACTAGTCACTACAAAATTAATCTAATTCTTTATAAAGTACGATAAAAAAATCAAGTTCATATGTTTGAAAGATTTTATTTTATTTTATTTTATTTGCATATAATTTGATTTTACATGATATTTGTCTCACTTCTTTGTTTTTGTTATTTGTGTATAAAAAATGAAATTATGAAAATTACCACACCAAACATTCCAAATTCGTTCACGGTAGAAATTATCGCTTCTTTTCCCCCAACAAGTGTTCAAACTAATGTGGTTAATAAATAACATTCTTTCTCTTCCTAGTGTTAGAAAACTGTAGGAAGTAAAATATACGATGTAAAACATAGGATGTGAAAAGTAGTGTAAAATATATAAGGTTGTTTTAAATTATTTGGTGCAATGTTGTAGTGTGTATATATATATATATATATATATATATATATATATATATATATATATATATATATTTTTTATGAAAATATAAGCATGATATAATAATAATGGTTAAATTAATTATGTATAAAGGACGTTACATTGGATGGTATCAGAGCAATATTTCACGTGAGACCTGTGAAATATGTTTATCATGAGATTTATTTTACAAGTACTAACTTATACAATTTCATATGGCAAACAATAGGAGAAATAGTGAATTGATTGAAGTAGTGCAAGCTATCAGAGACATGGTTACTACTCTATTAAGGAATCAAAGACTTGAAGGAACTTTTGAGTCACAAGGTTTAGCTGAGTTTAGGAGAACAAACCTCCACAATTTTTTGGAGGATAAGACATAAAAAAAGCTAAATTGTGGATTAAGGCAATGGAGAAATATTTCGAGTTATGAATTATGCTAATAACCAAAAGGTGAATTGTGTTGTGTTTATGTTGATTGGAAAAGCTAAACACTGGTAGGATAGTACCAGAAGATTACTTGAAGGAGGGGGAGTAATCATTACTTGGGAAGTATTTAAAATGAATTTCTTAGAAAAATATTTTCCAAATAATGTGAGGAGAGCAAAAGAAATAGAGTTTATGCAGTTGAAACAAAGAAGTATGACAATAGGAAAATATGCTTCCAAGTTTGAAAAATTAGGAAAATATTCTACTTCCTTTTATCACCAAGAGGAGAGGATGAAATGTATAAAGTTTAAAATTGACATAGGCCTAAATTGAGGAAAGTTGTGATGATACTAGAAAATTCTAATTTTCCTACACTTATTCACAAATGTAGATTTTTGGAAGACTTTGAAAACAACAAAAATAACAAACTGAGATATTTTGGCCCTCAAATAAATAAAAATAGATGTCATGAGAGAAAATGTTATAATCGTCCCAATGGAGATCTCAACCCAATCAATCTTCTTTAGGAAATTTTAGTAGATTTGTTAATAACCATATCAAGTGTTTTAATTGCGGACAAGATCATTGTACTAAAGATTGTCACCTTCGGAGAGTAGCCTTCTTCAAGTGTGAAAAACCTGGTCACATATTCTCTGAAAATGTGGACAATAGAAAATAATATAAATATATTAACAAAAGGCTTACTATATTAAAAGAAGGTATTCTTATAATTATAATTATAATTATGAATATATATATATATATATATATATATATATATATATATATATATATATATATATATATATTATGATTATAACATATACAAAATAATAGTGATAAAACAATATTATTATTATTGATTAAAAAATAAAAAAAAAAGTTGGATAAAATAATAAAACTTGAAAATCAAATTAGAATGTAAATCTACAACAAACTAGCAAACTAAAAGAACTTGAAAATACAATCAAATTAGAATTTAACCAGACAATCATTATAGTGAGCCCTATAAATAATGGCATGGGCGAAAGTTAAATGAGAGAAAGATAGGCCCAGAAAAAAACAAGGGAGCGAGTGACTGCACAATTAAAAGAGGGAAGAGCAAAAAGAAAAATAACAGTGAAGGGTAAAACAATATATAAAAGGATATTTAATAACTTTTTATCCAACTTAAGTATGTCTTTTACAGTAGTTATTTTCTATGCACTTTTTAAATATATATTTATCTCCAGCTATGAAGTGCACTAGTGTTGTTTATTTTAATTTATATTCACCTCTCTGATAACGGCGTGTTTATTTATTCATTGTTACCTTTAGTTATGTTCGGGTTATATTTATTTAATTATATTTATTTTTAATTACATAATAATTCTATTTATTTATTTATATTTATTTCGAATTATACATTAATCTTATTTATTTATTTATTTATATAATCATATGATTTGGTGTCAAACATTTATTATTTATAGGGAATAAATATAATAATAACTACTGTAAAACGATAAAATTTTGTGGTAAATAAAGATTTGATTATTGTAGTTGGAATTATGATCTTAAGGATTTAAATGAGCAAGTTTTACACAAGATGAGATGTTCTTAGGTGATTTTGTTGGCTATGGTAGAACTAATTTATATTGTATGATAAAGTATGATAAAAATCAAGTTCATACATTTGAAAGAGTTTATTTTATTTTATTTGGATATGATGTAATTTGATTTGATATTTGTCTCACTTGTCTGTTTTTGTTGTTTGTGTATAAAAATGAAATTTTGAAAAACTCACGTTAAAGATAAAAGTACCAAATGTTTCAAATTTGTTCGCAACAGAAATTATCGCTATTTTTCCTGCAACAAATTGACAGACTAGTGTGGTTAATAATTCTATAAGAACAACTTTCTCGACTCTTACATTTGTGATCGCCCTAGATGCCTCCACTCTATTTGGAGAGACCAATAGTGATCTCTTTTTGCATGTTGCCAACTATTCACGTCAGTCCTCTCATTAACCTTTTTTCACCAGCTACTTGAAGAATGTAAAAGTATTATTATAAAGAATGAAATGTAAATAAATAACATTCCTTCTCTTCTTAGTTATAGAAATATAAATAACATTCCATCAACTATCCACGTCAATCCTCTCATTAACCTTTTTCCACCAACTACTTGAAGAATAGTAAAAGTATTATTAGATAAAAAAGGAATTGTAAATAAATAGCTTTACTTCTCATCCTAGTGTTATAAAAATGTGAGATGTAAAATATATGAAGTAAAATATAAGATGTGGAAAGTAATGTAAAATATATACAGTTGTTGTAAATTATTTGGTGTAAAATGTCGAAAGATATAGATATATATGAAATTATGTTCTTAAGACTACATATATCTTTTATGAAAATATGAGTATGATATAATAATAATGGCTAAATTACTTATGCATAAAGGATGTCACATAAAATGTGAATATAATCAGGATAGATCAAGTATTGTTAGCAAATATCAAAGTAGTTAGAATATCTTTATACATAGATAAATTGATTGTTGACTTATAAAGCAATTTTAATTCAAGATATTATTTGCTTTATGAAATCCTTCGATTTAGATTTAATTATGTAGAAATATTTCAATTATCAATACAGGTCGTCAATTTAATCAACAAAGCACAACAAATCACAAATGATAATACCAAAGAAAATAATAAAGAAGTTGAAACAAAATGCATCAAACGAGGTCTTATAGTCGTGTGATAAGTTTAATTTGGATATTCTAATATAATCAAACTTTTATCATATCATCAATTTTTTTTGAATCTTCTAGTAAGTGTACCAGAAATATATCAAAGTAAAAACATTTAATCACAAATTATTTTTTTTTATGTTTGAGGAGGATTTATAAACCTTATTCAATTCTCCTCGTGTCCTCATAAAATATTTCACTAGAAGATGGACTAAGTCCAATATTCATCTAATCTTTCATCACTATTCGATAATCAATAGTTTATTAATTTGATGATTTTTATTTGCAAGACTAAACATGTTAGATAAATAACTACATATATACCTTCATTATCATATAGTGTTTGAATAACTATAATTTCATAATTCTACCGAATCACAAGAATGATGATGATTTTGACATGAATTATCCGAGCTCTCAATAACTTTTCAAGTGATTCTCTAATAGTTATTTAAAATCATTAAAATTTTAGTTTGATTTAGTTAATGATCCATTTTATGCTTTAAAATTTAAGCCAACAAGTTTGTGATTTCTTCTTTATATTATGTTATTCAATTTTTTTATTTTTACTTAATGTAGGACTTAGACTCATATTTAAAATTTCAAGATTAATTTACTCCTACTATTAGTTCTTGTGTGTTAAAAGTTTATTGATATAGATTAACGAGGCTCGGGAAAATCTCACTTCAGTTTTGTGTTTCTTTCATACGTGCTCACTATAAAAAGTAAATGATGGATTTAACATGTTCAGAAAGGACTCCTTTCAAATGATTTTGAATTTTGTAGACAGTTAGTTCAGTGCACCAATATAGAATCTTGCATATTTATGTTAGGGTGAGTGGTTAAATCAACTATCTAATGTACTTCCTTAAAAAAAAAACAATTTTTAATTAAAAATAAAGAAAAATTTATTCATTTTAATTAGCCAAATTAATTCATAAAAACTTATTTAAGATAATGGGTGTAGAAATAGTCATCCCGTTAGAAGAAAGTCAAATGCAGGGGACAAATAGTCATCCCATATATTGAAGTTATATGAATCATATCTGTGTAACAAACATTTGACTAAGGCTTTTGGCTACATTAATCTTTCATTAGCATATACCTAATCCTAGAAACGGTCTCAAAAATAAAATGGGAAAGTGGTGAGGACCATGTTAACATACAAAATCAGTAACAATGTGTGTATAGTTGTTGAGAACTTAACCAGTGTTCCTCATACCAGCAGCAATGCCATTTATGGTGATGAGCAAGGCATCTCTGGCTTTAAGGTTGTCATCATCACTCCTTAGCCTCTTGAGAATCTCTACCTGCAACATGTTCAAGGGATTGAGGAAGGGAAGCCTACTCTCAATCAGTTTCCTCAAGCTCCTATTATTCTGCTGAGGTTTGTCATGCCCACTAACAGCTAACACAAACTTGCGAGTTTGGACGAGCTCATCCCTCAGTTGACCTCCAATTTCTTGTCTCTTCTCTGAGACAAGAACTTCATCATAGTGCTTGGCAATAGGAATGTCTGCTTTTCCCAGAACCATCTCAATCAAGTCTATGGTGCTTTGAAAGAAAGGCCACTCTTTGTACATGGCCTTTAGCTCTTCAGTTTGTCCTTTATCACAAGGACCTTTCAACCCTGCTCCAACTCCAAGCCAAGCTGGAAGAACAAACCTCGTTTGAGTCCATGCAAACACCCAGGGAATGGCACGGAGGTGTCCAATTCCGATAGTGCTCTTTCGCCTTGCGGGGCGGCTACCGATGTTGAGGAACCCAAGCTCTGATTGAGGTGTGGCTTCATGGAAGTATGACAGAAATTCTGGATTTTCATACACTACACTGCGGTAACATTGGCAACTCAGCTTTGAAATCTCTTCCATCAGATTGCGCCACTTTTCTTCACGTGGCGGGAGAGGAGGACGCAGGGTGGCAAGTAACACAGCTGTTGTGTAGATCTCAAGTTGCCTAATAGCTGTATGTGGCAAGCCAAACTTGGCCTGCACCATCTCTCCTTGCTCTGTTGTGCGAAGGGTTCCCTACAGTGTAGCATGCAGCACATTAGTATCACAGGTTTCAGAACAGTGCTTGTTGTAGCTCTGCTTTCAAATGTCTCTGCAAATTGAAATTTTGACAAACCAGAGACTAGATGGAAACATGATACAGAATTTAGTTCGCAGTTAAACAAAATGACTTCAAGTGAAAACAAATTTCATGTGCTATTCCAGGCTCTAGAATTTTTGGCTTAACTATGTTTCAAACCTGACAATTTCATGGTGTACGAAACTCAAAAATTAATAAAATGAACAGACCAAGAATCCCATGTTAACCTTCACCCTTCTAGCAATTCAACAGTCCACATTACCTCATCTATGACAATGAGAAATGTACATTAAGTTTAACTATAAACTTCTTGTATAAGTATCTGTGGGAGAAGAAAATAATAAGATAAAGTAAACTGAGTTTTTCCTGTTAAAAGCTAAAATAAACAAATGAATTTGATTTTCAAAAGAGCTATTTCATCCAAGTTCTCTAAAAAATTGAGGTGCATAAGTTGATTTAACTTTACAGGAGAAACTTAATTCACTTTATTACTTTCTTCATAGAAAAATTCATTGAAACATGGCCTATCACCTCCATACTAGGATAATGCTTGATTCTGGAAATTGTGTCATAAGATAACCTTTTGTTTAAGTAACTAATTACATAATTTTTGAGATATTTAAACACAAAATTTCAATGGCTTTAATTTTAAACTATTTATTTTTCTCAAGTGTTTTGTTTGAAGCCAATTTAAATTTATTAAATTTTAAACTTTTTATTAAGGATTCAATTACCCCTAATTGCAAAATTTTTATAATAAAATTACTTTTTTTCTCAATCAATTTCAGTTGAGGTTATTTCAGTTAATGGACACAATTATTTTTATTAGCATTAATTAATATATTAGGAAAAAAATTGATCAACTTTGAAAACAAAATATAAGTAACAACAATAGAAAAACAATTTTTGCATACATAAAAGAATAACTACAACAAACTTCATCCAATAAGTTACTGGCATTCTTAATGACTAGCGTAACACAGGCGCTTTCGCGCCTGTTTGTATGTATTTTTTAAATATGCATGATATTATATTAGTAGGCGATAATATTATAATGTTATTAAGTTAATATATATTAAAATTATATTTATTAAAAATAAAGTGAAATATATCATAACAAATAAAAGAACAATCATTGATAAATAAAGAAGAAGAGAGACATCTTATTTTATAAAAAGTTTGTAAAAGTAACGATCAATTTTTAAAAATTTAATAAATTATTATATTTAAAGGGTAAAATCGGTATTTTGAAAAGTGGACACAAAAAAGAGAATTCCCTTTATATATTGTTATAGATAAGGATCAAGAAATAATCTTAATCTACAATAGAAAATATATAATCTTAACAATGTCAACAAAAATATAATCACTTTATGAACATCGATTAAAAAAAATTAACTACAAAAACAATTTCATTGACATCTAATGTTTGATATTAATAAAAAAAATTAATATTTAAAACTAAATATACAAAAAATAAATAAAATTTGTTGATAACAACCAAAAAAATAATCATGACTAACTATAACTTAAAAGAAAGCTGCCAACATTAATTGAGTAAAGGAAAATATTATTTTGACACCACTTGCTATATTTATACAAGAGAACCAACTTTTAGGAATATTTTGATTATTGAAAAATGTTAACTTTTGTATTTGTAAAATAAAAATAAAAAATTGAAGGATAAGATAATAATTGTAAAAATTTGTTGAATCTCACAATAATACTACTCTTTGGGAAAATGATGTTGAGCCGGCAATACCCGACCTTTGTCGAGTGGGTAACATTTAAAGTTAAGTCGAAGAGGTCTAGAACCCATAAAAGAATATGAAAATAAAAAATATATTCGAGAGATAAAGTTTGAGAAATTTTAAATTTTTTAAAATTATTTATACAAATAACATATTTTATCATAAAATATTTTAAACATTTTATAAAAATAAATTACCATCTAAAAATTATTTATTGAAACATTATAAATTCACGTTATCCAGTTCTAAGTTTTTAAAGGGAAAGTTCAAACTAGTAAGGTTACGTTATAAAACCCACCATCACAGAGCCGGGTGGTTGAGACTGAATGGCCATATATGTTGGGCCACCACCGCGGCCAATACTCCCCCCACGGCCATGAAAGAGAGTAACCTTTATACCATACTCCTTGCATGCAGCCACAACATCTTCTTGAGCTTTGTAAAGTTCCCAAGCAGCAGTGAAGCGCCCGGCATCTTTACCAGAATCAGAATACCCAACCATAACCTGCATAGACAAATTTATAATACCATACAGGAATTCACATCACAGCTACAGTACTACAACATAAATGGAATGAATATGGGGTTAGAAAGTACCTCTTGATGCCCATTATGGTTTTTAATGATGTGTTGTCGGTACCAATCTATTGACAGGAGCTTTCTGATAACTGAACCAGCTCCTCTCAGGTCCTTTACAGTTTCAAATAGAGGAACCACCCGCAGCCTATGTTGGACACATTTGTTAGTAAAATTAAAAGCCCTTGACAATTTACAAGCACATTTTTTCATATCAAAACCCTTGTAATTAGGTAAAAGGTTTTTAAAATGTGGTTACAGTTGCAACTTTTCCGCTGAACACAAGTGGTTATGGTCTGTTTTCTGAAAACTACGACACACATTTCATTTCCACACTTACGTTCCACCTGGACAAGCTCTTCCTAACTCTCCACTGACAGCAAGTCGTGCATCCTTCTGCAAAAGCTCTACTGCAAGAACATCACTGGCCTGATAATCAGATGCAAACAAAAATGGCAACGAAAACATATTAGACATCTAAGTATTCAATATCAGATACAAAGAATATAGAAACAGAGGATTTTTTTTTTTTTTTCATGCAAAATCAAACACTAAGAAAGAAGGGGCAAAAGAAAAGTACAAGACACTGTTTGTGAGGAGTTTGGCAACGGAATTCGTAATACACAAAGTGTTTCAAAAATTCGATTAGCATGTTTTGCAGTGATAATTTGTAGGTACAAGAATAGTTAATAATACATTTGAGGCCATAGAGATCACATAGGCACCAAATGAATCGCTTCCTAACTCAGCAGCAGTTCGGAACGTGTCCAAGACTTCTCTAACATCTGGAGCAACCTACAAAGAATAGATTAAGGGGCCAATTAAAAACAGAAACTCCGGAGAACAGAATGAAGAAAAAAATCAGTGTATAACATTCTAACCGTCCTACTTGATACACATAACATACAAAACTGGCATTTGGTATAACATTCTAACAATCTCACCTCTATACTAGGGGGAACCAGTGGTCTTTTCCCTTTCAGCTCTTTAGTTAAGAAGTTCAGTTTCTTTTCTTCATCCCACTCACTGTATGTACCCAAGTCCAAATAACTTGTAACTGCATCAAGCGTTTCAGCATGCCTGCCAGATTCCTGTCACACTGATAATTTCAGGCCACAACTTACTATCCAATCAATAATGAACGAAAAAACTTTGAAGCCTTACCTGGCGCAAGTCAAGCTTCATTAACACCATGCCAAAAGTAGTGACTCTTCGAATCAGATCAGTAAGTCGACCATCGGCTAGCACCCCAGATCCACATGATTGCTGAAGAAATATAGAGGTAAATGATAATTATGCTAAACTTAGAGGGTAAAAGGTATGAAAAAGAAAAAGTACCAAAGATTCATAGCAAAGGAGCAAAGGTTCCAAGAGCTGATCTGTTGTTTCATAATAATTCATAGGATTTTGTTCACATGGACCATTCTCGAGAAGAAGCTCCAACCGTCTACGAGTTCTCAAAAGCTAAACACATGGAACAGATGATGCACACTATTACTAAGTAATAGGACAGCATATAAAACCAGCACATTCAATAAAAATGTATATATGAACTAGTCTTAATGGCACACCAGATACCATTCCTTCATGGACATTATTCAAACAAAACTAGAAAAATTATATTTTTAACATGCATATACAGACGTATATGATGTTGTCTATATAAGAATCTTTGTCATGAAAGAGCATGGAATAATGCAAATAAGGCTTGATCTGAAGATAAGTGCACTTAACCGTCTTTGACCACAAGCAATACGATTTTCAAAATATCCACAACAACTCCTAATAATGCACGTAAGTTAATAATCCATGGGAATTCAATGTGTCGTTCCACATAAAGGCGTTTTGCAATTGAATTTCAAGTCTGTAATGTCAAGATTCAAGTTCAAAACTTCATCACTCTTTACCTAGAAATAATACGGAAAATATCTATATGCTGAAATCAATTTCGTAAAGCTTTATTTGCCACAACATTTTCTGCAATAATTACATTCTTTAATGGTTCTACCCACTTGATTTCATAATCACCTTTCTTTTTCCTAAAGGTAAAATGAAGCGAACAAGAGGAAAACAAAAGAACAATGGTCTTGGATTCTCTAACTTAGAAAATTATTTCAAAAACAACTTCACTTCTGAACCAAAATGAACTTTCAACCAGCCCAAACAAATAAAAAAGGCTATGCAATATCACTTTTTTTCATTTTCAAGTTAAACTGGAGTTTAATTTAAATCCTTTATGGAAATTGCATAGGAATAAATATATGACAAGTTAGGTTATAATGCTTTTAAGTTCAGCAGAATATATGGGTCCAACTGGCCAATTTTGAAGCACTGATGAAGTAATATACCTTATCTTTTACATTTCCAAGGACAACTCTATAAGGAGCAATTGCAGGATGCTGAGGGAGCTTTGGCTCCAAAAGCCTATGGAAACTGGTCCTTCCTATCTGGGATTCTGCAAACAATTTCCTCTGAGCAAGAAGTTGTTGACTAGAGTTGAAAGAAGGAGAGCGTGACATTGAAACTAATGAAGAAGTACTGGCACTTGGTGACATTAGTGATGGTGAACGGGTATTGATACTGCTGCTCTCAGTTGAACTTGAAATCTCGCCACCCTATCAGGGAATTTGTTTAGCCATGTATTATCTAAGATTAAATGGAAAATTGAGAAATTTACTCTATTGATCTACCTTGGGAATGAATTGCTTGTGATCAGCACCTGGAATGAGTCTGGGATGCTCAGATCCACCTTTTTCTACATGAAATAAAACGTACACACTAGAACTTCATTCTATTAGATATCAAATAAATAAAATATACTTGATTGGGTAGAATTTATATATGTCATCATGTTAATAAAATTTTACTTTATTCCTCATGCATGACATCATGTAAGTTATTTTTAAGATAGACAAATTCCAGTTCATTTATTCATGTAATCAGCAAGGAGCATCATTCCTTAATTAATTAATATTAGAGTTAGAAGCCACAAATGACATATAAGTATTTTTGTGTGGTTCTAGAAAAATGGACATTACATTAAAAGAGACAAGATGTTTATGAAATTGACGTTGCCATTAAAAAACACAATATTCAAACAAACAAAAAAAAAAACACACAATTTTGTGCAAATTTGTGTGTATACCAGTACAAGAAGGTAAATGAGCTCCAGGTGGAAGTTTAGTTGGAAGAGGTGAAGCTTGTTGATTAGAATATTTGAATTGACTTATACTCCTAGATTCTTTCCAATGCTCACGGTGATTCTCCTCATTGTTAGCTTCTGAAGAAAACGAAGTAATCATCAAAGACTTAAAATTGGATCAAAAGAGTATCAGAGATATCTTGATCTAGCATACTATAGAGGGAACAATTCATAACGAAACATCTTCAGTAAATCCTGTAAAGACATTGAAAGTACATAAATAGAACAACAAATGGATGACCATTCCACTTACACCGCATCAGACAATATTATATTATACCAAAGTTTAAAATATTTTCAACAAACAATTGTCATGCTGGAAGAAAACTTGCCATATGTAAAAGTAGATTTTGTTGCCTCATTATACGAATCGTTCAGAAAAGAACATTCTACGAAACAAATTATGACTTCAAAGCTTTTACCACACGTGTGCAACCGAAAAGATTAACCTGATCGTACAAAAACACAAAATTCCTTAAGAAATGCCCTTCCTTCAGAGGCTAGGTGAATTCAGAACTCTCCCTTGGTTAGATTAGGTTCCTCCCCAAGGTTCGAACTCGAGACATTAGATTCGTTGCAAGACTATGATACCATTGTTACAAAAAGATTAACCCGCTCGTACAAGGACACAAAATCCCTTGACAAGAGGAAAATGCCTTGATGCGTCAAAAGAAGTAATGCATAAAAAAATACCAGAGAGGTGATTAAATGCGTAACCAAAGCCTCAAGAATAAATCCAAAGATCATAATATCACCATTTATGTAACAAAATTTACATAATTGATTATAGTTAGGGTTTAAAAAGGAAATTAAATTAACATGATAATCTAACCTACCAAAGAAACTATCTTAAGTGTTTCAATTTTCTGAGCACATGACTTAGGTGTTACTTCATGACAAACAGGATGCAGGGATCAAATTTTGTAAAAGAAAGATAATTGATATGCCCGTTAGCATTCGGAAGATATCATCAAATACAAAACTAAACAGAAAAAACCTTCTAGAATTTCATGTGCCAATTTCGACAACTTATCGCTGCACCGTTTCATGGATAGCTCAAATTTCAGGGTATCCACTTCCCGAACGTAAAGGTCAATTGCCATCCATCTAGACAGAAGGGAAACATCTTTTGAGACCTGAAGAACAAAAGGAAAGCCAATTACATAATTAAGTTTGAATTACATCATCAAATAAAAATCACATAGATATTCCTCAAGAAAATCCCACTACTAGGTAAGAGAAAAAATTTGGTAACTTATTGATTATCACAGGCCACAAACTTAAGTAATTGAAACAGAAAAGCACTTCCTTCAACTCCAACCTTGAAGAGTCAAAAGATGGATCTGTTAGCACTTTGTTAGACAACAACTCAAATGATCCTGTGAAAAAACTTTATTCACCTCCTCTTGTTGTTATTTATTCATACAATACATAATATATTTATAGACCCACATTTCCTTACTATTGTACTCCCAACGGCTATAAACGGCTATAAACGGTTATAAACGGCTAACTCATTAACTACCTAGACTCCAACGGCTAGTGCATTAACAACTCACAACGGCTAGTTTCTTACAACGGCTAGTTACCTATAGTGGTTAATACATTTAAGTTTATTAAAAACCCAACAAAACTCCCCCTTAAACTTAAATGCTTCTATTATTCTCCATCTTTGTTCCTTTATTCTTCATCACGGCTTCCAACGTGCAATAACTCTTCTCACATTGTGCTTGTCCCTTTCATGAATAGTTAAGTTCTTCGCTTTCTTCATGACTGACTTCCCTTCCACTTTATCTATGGTCGACTTGTACTTCGCTTTCCCTGTGGCTAACTTGTTATATGCTCTCTCAGTTTTTGCATCCTTACTAGCAAACTTGTTCTTCTCTTTGACCGACTTGTTACTCATTGAGTTCTTTGTCTTTGTGGCCGATTTGTTGTTAACTGAGTTCTTATCAATAGGTTGACTCCCTTTTGAAAGGTTAGACCACACCCATGTGCTCAATCTCCTCATCCATTTCAAGTCGCCACTTCTCATCTTGCACTTCGAGTGCAGCTCTCAGATCCTTCTCAACTCGTAAATGTTCTTGCAAACTTGAAACATCTTCTTCAAATTCCAAGTGCCGCTTTTGCAAAGCCTGTTTCCTTCTCTCTACGCTTTCTTGTAGAATTAAATTGTCTCTAACCTCCTTTTCAATACTTTGTTGCAAGTCTCCTTTTGCTATCTCTAACCTTTGGATTAGAAGCTTTTCTTCTTCAAATTCTGAGATATTCAAGCTTTTCACATGTTCCATCGAGCTATCTGAGTAATCCACTTGCTCCACCAACTTATCCGAGCTATGTAGGCGTTCCACCAAGTTAACTGAGTTGGCCTCATGCTCCACCATGTTGTCTGGGGTATCTACACGCTCCACCACCCTGTCCGGGCTATCTACATGTCTCACCAGCCTATGCAACCTACTCGGTTGTCTTGCTGACCTATCCACGCTACTCGACTGTCTTGTCGAGTTATCGACTATACTCAGCCTTCTTGCTGAATTCTCCATGCTACTCGGTCTTCTTGCCGAGTTCACCACTTGCTTATTCTCAACTCCCGAGATACGCGCCATCATCAACAATGTCGCTTCTTCTTCAACATCTTTTGTGAGGTTGATCGTATCTTCCTTTCTACTTTCAGATCTACAATCTTTGGCAAAATGTCCATATTTACCACAATTGAAACACTTGCCCGAGTAACAGTCCTTTGCATAATGGCCATACTTGCCACACTTGAAGCACTCAACATTTGAGTTGCTTGATTGACCTCCTCTCCATGGACCTCGTCCTCTTCCGTGCCAATTTTGTTGACCGGATTGTTCTTTCTCTTCTTGTCCTCGGCTTCTACCACCAGGACCGCTTCTTATACCTCCTCGATATCGTCCACTACCTTGAGTGTTCTGAGCTTTATCATCTTTAATTGACATCTTTGTTTGGAGTAATTGAGTAAGTGGCTCAACCTTCTTCTTCTTCTTCCGCTGCTCATGCGCCTCAAGGGACCTGGCAAGCTCTTCAACCGTGAGCATTGACAAGTCCTTGGACTCTTCAATCGTGCACACCACGTTCTCAAAGTCATCTGTTAGAGACCTCAAGATCTTCTCCACAACTCGGCTAGCAGGCAACATCTCTCCATTTCTACTAAGTTGATTCGCCACAGTTTCAACCCGAGTAATGTACTCGGCTACTCCTTCTGTCTCCTTCATCTTCATGCTCTCCAATTCACCTCTAAGTGTTTGAAGTCGCACCTGCTTCACTCTGTCATCTCCCTTATACGCCTTCTCCAAAATATCCCACGCTTCTTTTGAAGATTTAGCATTTGCAATCTTCTCAAAACCAGACTCGTCCACAGCTTGGTACAGGATGTACAAAGCTGCCTTGTCCTTCACACGTGCGTCTTTCAGCACTTTCAACTGGGCATTTGACCAACCTGTAGTGTTGGCTGGTTCATCGAAACCATCTTCAACCACCTCCCAATTTTCTTGGGATCCAAGAAGGGCCTTCATTTTGAGACTCCAATTGTCATAATTGACAGCCTTTGTCAACTTGGGTAGGGAGACACTGATTGTAAGACTGGCCATCTCACTCTCTCTTTTCTCAAACACTTAGGTCTCTAGCTCTCTTTTCTCAAACACTCAAACTCTCTAGCTCTCTCTTTTTTACACTCAAACACTCAAGCTAACTGGCTCTTGATACCACTTTGTTAGCACTTTGTTAGACAACAACTCAAATGATCCTGTGAAAAAACTTTATTCACCTCTTGTTGTTATTTATTCATACAATACATAATATATTTATAGACCCACATTTCCTTACTATTGTACTCCCAACGGCTATAAACGGCTATAAACGGCTATAAACGGCTAACTCATTAACTACCTAGACTCCAACGGCTAGTGCATTAACCACTCACAACGGCTAGTTACCTATAGTGGTTAATACATTTAAGTTTATTAAAAACCCAACAGGATCAACTACTATCAGAAATTAAATTTTATATTCGAGAGCATTTTGTTATTTATTTCTAAAAAAACAATAATAACAATTGTAATGTTAGCTACATGGATCATGTAATGCAACCATTGGGATCTCATGTTGACTAGAAAAGAGATTAAGTTAAAGTTTATAAGAGAATATAAACTTTATTCTATAAGTAAAGTTGAATAAATTAAAAGTATACTTTCTGATATAGTATCTATATAAGTAGTTGTAAACTTCTAGTCTCCAAAATTTATTAAAAAGAATTGTCATGTTTAGCTCATATAACTTTGTCTACTGTTTTCACAATTCAATATCAGCATTAAACTTGCACATTCCAAAGTGACAGAATGCAACACTGGACGTCTTCGGTTGTCTATAATATAATGACATTAGATATTCAACTATGCTTCCACTACCAGAAAACTAAGGCAGAAAGAATGGATATTTGAAAGTTCTACCTTAGCTGTCACATTTGGGTTTCCATCTCTATCACCTCCCATCCAAGATCCAAACTTTATTGGAGTGCAAGTCAATGGAAGTGGTTTTCCTGTGTGCTGCAGGGAAGGATAAATTGCATTAAAAATCTTAAAGGTGAAGAATGAACGAGTTAATAGACAAAGATTAAAGATGACATACCTTCTTTAAAGCGCTGCTAACTCGACGTAAATAATGAGGAACAGCTTTCCAGAGTGATTGCTCCACAATATTCAACCCTGGGAGAATTGTAAAGATAAACCAAGGGGCTCTTGTTCTTCAACTTCTTATTTTAGCAGTGTATCAAATCATTCAAGTGCTAAAAGATAAATGTCAATTGGGTTGTATCCCAAAAGACTAAGCTATTATGCATTCATCTAAGATCATTTTTGGACAATAAAAACAAAACTTGGTCAAAAATGGCAATAGATAGAGCATTCTTAAGGAACAACTAAAACAACTTTAGCTCAGAGTTAAAGTGTTAGTAAAGGTTTTATATCTAAAACATTTTCTGTTTATCAGCATATCTAAAACATATAATACTCAAGCAGCTTACCGGCCCTGGCTTCATCGACTGGTGTGGGTTTCTCACGCCTAAGTTCATCTGTCAGCCATATTGAAGTTATCTCTCTCACCTGCCAAAGCCAATATGATTTGTGAGAATGGAATAAAATGTGCTAGAAAAGAAATTTCAGTAACCGTTTCACTTCTATAAGTAAAATCTACGATCCTAAAACCCTATGGAATTTTACTTTTGGATACAAACACCACTGGTTAAGCGGAATAAAAATAATTCAGGAATGCTACCAGATCCTCAATCAACATATCTCGGTCTTCAGGGCCAAGATCAGTTCGATCATTATAATCCAAAAGATGCTGCGTGAAGGTTAAAAAGTAGTTAGAGAAAAACAGTAATGAAATATATTGAGAGATTGTATCATAAAGTTCAAGGCTCAAGCCTCCAGTAATTTAATTTATTCAGAAAAGTGAACTCACAGCAATTTTAATGTGTTTGTATTGCAAGGTACGACGATTAATTTGAGTGGGGTGAGCTGTGAGAACAATTTCGACCCCCTGTGTCAACATCAATAAAATTGGATTTTTAATAGCATTAGCAATTATTAGTTATCGAATCTGTTAAAATCCATGGTGGTAAGCACATAATGTTTCACTAAATATCAACAACGAAAGTTTTTGCAAGAGAGCTAATCATTAAATAATTTAATAGTGCATGGACAATGAAAGATTATTTACTTATTTTCATCAATGTACCTCACAGACTACGCAGATTAACAATTTATTAGGATGAAAATAACAGACCTGCTTGCAAACCGAGTTATAAAGCTCCTCTGGAGTAACTCCCTCTTGCAACAGGTGGTTAAAGATGTCATCACAAGATTTTGCAACAAGAGCCATGTTTCCTCCTTTGCGAACCCTGCAAAAGCATAACTTGTTCAAGATTATCACACTGGGGAATCATGGACTAGAGAAATTTAAAATTTCATAAATGTTGTCATTAGTCCAAGGTTCAGCTGATTTTGTACACAGAGCTTACACAAATAAAGACGAGGATTAATCAACTAATAAAATGAATCAATAGCACTAGTAATTGATACCTATGGTGAGTTTCAGCAATACCCATCAAAGTAAGATGATGGCTAAAGGCACGAGCAAGTGTGAGAGCCTCTTCTAGTGTCATCTTGGATAACTCTGAAGACAATTGCTTCTCTAGCAGCTCAGCCATGTCTTCAATCCCCGCATGTCTCAAATTACAAGCACTCTAAGGACAAAAAATATGTAAAGGAATTTTCATTTCTTAGATTGCCAGCAAATGCAAAAATGGTTACACGGTTAATCAATTATATAAACATTTGCATTCGTCTTTTAAAATAATCAAAATTAAATATGTGTTCCTTTCTATTTTATACAATTGAATTTGCTTTTGATTTCTATTATTCTAGGCTTTGAATGTATTTGATTGAACTTTTCTATAAACACTTTAAAAAATAAAGTAATTTTTTAATAAATTAAAATTAGTTTAGTTTAAAGTTAAAAAACAAAAAAAAAACATTGAAAATTAGTTTAGGTTAAGTATAATAAAAGAGCTAAAATAACAAGAACCAAAATAAAAAACAATTAAAAGGATGAAATATTAAACAAAGATCTTTTAGAGACAAAAACAAGACTGAATTATATTTTAGAGATAAGAATGTATTTAAATCAAACAATTAAAAAGTAAATTTTCTTGGAGGATAATTCGTAATTGATGAAACAACCTTTACAATAACTACTGTCTGCATTTACTTGTCAGGCAAAAACTGTTAGTATCACAAAACTTTAAATTCCATAACTCAATGGTTTACTGAAGATTTCGTAACTTTGGAAACCAAAAAACTAGCTAAAAGAAGAAATTAAATTTCCACATATAAAGGGTTAGTTCAATCATGATTTGAGTCTTTGCTTAATGTGAATCGCACATGCAGGCACACTAAATGCATTACCCATGTCATGCTTGAACCTTCTTCCACTTTCTCGTAAACCATATCACCGTTAAACAAAAAATTATGAAAGCAGCAAAACTTAAAGGGAAATCATTAACAACCCCGTGAGTCTCCAAACAACCAAACAGAACCTCAACAAAACAGTGGTGAAATCACAGCAAGGAAACAAACTCCATAGCTGCAAAAACCATGATAAAATCAAGGTAGAAAACACTAACAACGTAGTGCTTCCTCTTTCCTCTTTCTCACCAATCAAACAACCTGAACCTTGATAAAATCAAAACAAGAACAAAATAAATACTGATCTTCACTTAAAGACCCACCAAAATCAAGTTAATATCATCAACAACATACTCATAAACATTATAGAAATATCAAGAAAACTTCGTTCCGATCTCTTAAGCAAGTTCAAGTATAATGAATAAAAAAAAAAAAACAGATATTGAAATGACAACCCCACTAAAATCTAACTAGTAAAAAAAAAAAATTGTCTAAATTAGTATTTTGTTTTTTTTTTTACCATCAATAAAACTTTTTAGTATGATAACATGCAAAAGAGCAAATAATATCTGTATACTCCATTTAATTTTTCCAACAAGTTGACCCATTATTTTTTTACAATTACAAAAAAGAAATATAGTCATGGTTTAAGTTATAAGATCATTTTTCTTGTAATAAAATCAAGGGTAATAGATAATGCATGTTTCATTGGGTATTACATATTAAGTAAATGTGAACATGTATATGATCCACAAAGTTCTTTGAATAACTTTAATTTTTCACGTTCAGAAGTTTGCCAAACCATGAATAGATGAGATAAAGCACAGCAAGCAAGAGGCATTTAAGAAAAGAGCAAAACAAATTTAAAAAGAAGGTGAAATGGAAGAAAAAGGGAAAACCTGAGCAAGGACTCGAATTTTTTCAAGCTTGTCAACGAAGGTTGGGCCAGCCTCTCTTTGCAAAATGTCGTTGAGAAGGCTTCCGAGCATATTGCAGTCATCGTCGAAGCCTTGGAAGGAGATTTCCTCCACTATGTCGTCGGTGATGTCCGTCATTGCTTCCACACAACCCAAAGTTCAACTCACACAGAGAAACAAACACCGAAGAAGAAGAAGAAGGAAAAAAAAAAAAAGTGTGTGGGAATTGCGAATAGTGCGCGAACGTGTGTGTTTTGATGAGAGAGGAGAAATTGGCATATAATAGGGAGCAAAGTATAACTAACTGGCGTGAAGGAAGGGTCGTTGTGAAATTGTGACTCTTCTTCTCCTACTAATTGTAAGAACATTTTTTACGTGATCAATTCTACTTCATTTTTTTCTCTTCCTTTCTCAATCAAACAGACTAACTATTATCTTCTCCAATGTTTTCGGATGGATGCAATATTTTTGTCGAAAATAATTTCCAACCAAAAGAAAAAACATAACCCAAAAAAAAATAGAAATAACTAACTACTTTTTTATTTTTTATTTTCAACAAAAACATTTTATCTCATCATCTTTGAAAATGCATTACTTTTCGTCCTATGGACAATATGTGATAGAAAAATGTTCTAGGATCGAGAGAAAAATTTTAAAAAGTTATCACTAGGAAAAATAAAAAATAATTTATTAAATTATAATTTGATTTTTCTTTTTCATGATTCCTCGTTTGTTACATGTGCAAAATACATTTGTTCACATTCAATAATGGAACTGAATATATAGCATAATGGTATGGTAAAAAGATAAAAAGAATAATTGTAAAATTGACAAGTGTTTATTCCATGATAAAGGGTTGCCAACAAATTTTGGGTTGGAGCTAAGTACAAAACTTTTTGCTAAACAAATTGTAAACACAAGCATTACATGTATATGAAATAAATTTACAAATTCTAAAAATATCACAAAATAATATGAATTCGGTTTTCTAAATCCAAATATTACCATATAAATATAAATATATATATATATATATATATATATATATATATATATATATATATATATATATATATATTGAATTTCTTTAACAAAACTTATGACAGTTATTTTTGTAATAGTATTTTTTTTTTCTTACACTTTTTAACAAACGTTAAAAACGATTATTATCAGGATATAGTAAGCCTGGATCAAATAAAATAGTCAAAAGTGAAAAACACTTTGAAACCTTTTGTATTTCTGCAATAAAATAAAAATGCTTGGTGCCCAAGCAGGTCAGGTTCCAAGAAAAACCAATACGCCACGTGTCGTCTAACTATTGGAGAGAATTACCTCAGCAGAACTGGAGCATTTCACTATATAGTGGAGCAACAGAGGAACACTGCAGCAGAGATTTCAATCAGAATAAAACAAAATGGAAAACAACAACAACGGAGACCCCACGCCGGTGCCGCGGGTGGCGGTGGTCGTTTTTCTTCTGAAGGGTAGATCGCTTCTCCTCGGCCGCCGCCGCTCTGCCGTCGGCAACGCCACCTACGCCCTCCCCGGCGGTCACCTCGAATTCGGTCAGTCTCTTTCTCTCTTCTTTTAATTATTCTCTGTTTTTCCTCTAAATATTTTTAAATATAAATAGTATAATATTTTTTATATGAATTATTCTCTAGAGAATACAGTATTTGAAAATGTTAAAGAACGTGTATTATAGTTTTCACTTTGTTTTATTTTATATAATATTGTTTGAATTAGAACTTCAGTAAAATTATTTAGATTTTTTTTGTCATTCAGTTGATCTTATATGTTGTTGGTTAGACATATATGATGTTTTTTAATAGTATAATATTGTTTAGGATAAATTACATTACAATTTCATAATTTTTTAATTACTGGGCCATTCCCATTGTTGTAAAATTCTATACAATTGTTTTTTTAACGGAAATGATATTTTCACAAAAGTTTTTTTAACAAAATGGACAAAGTTAACGTTTTTAACTTTTGAATAAAGAGAATAGAGGGGCTTTATGTAATTTTATCCCTTTTTTTTAGAATGACGGTTTCATTCTTCACTCATCTTATGCTTCTTCGCCGCATTTCTCTTTTCTACTTTTGCTCTTCATTCCACAATTTTGTTCCCGTCTTCCTCTTCACTCCATAGCTCTCTGCATTCTTCTTCTTCATTTTGTCGGACAAAAGTAGAAACTATTTCTTCCACACGGTCCTTCGCAGCAACTAGGGTTTATTCCATCGCGTCTTTAAGTCGTGGGTATAATTCTCTGTTCCACAACATCTGTTCCATCTCACAATGTGTATTTCGTGGCGCATTGAGGCGTAGGTTTGGTTCTCTCTTCCACAGCAAATGTCTCAGACAATTCTCTGCATTCCGTGCGCCTTCAGCGGTGGGTTTCATTGGTTTGGTTTTGTCCCGCAAACACAAAAAAGAACATGATATTTTAAATTTCTAAGTACCAAATACATTGTCATTAAGTGGCAAACGTAATTCATCTTTTTGCACACACTGTTACACACATCAAAAGACTCAATTTAACTCAATTGGATCAAATGGATATGTTGAACTTTACAAATTGACACAATCCTAGATTTTTCCAAGATATTGCATTTTCCCAAATTATTATATATAAATGATGTAGAAAAGATAAAACATGATATTTTTTAATTTCTAAGTACCAAACACATTGTTCTTGGTGGCAAACGTAGTTCAACCTTTTGCACACAGTGTCACGTCAAAATATCCCATTTTATTCACCTGGGTCACATGGATATTTGGAACTCTACAAATTGAGACAGTTTTAAACCCATGTGAGCAAGGTGAACTAAATTTGGATTTTAATGTTATTAAACCAATTTGTGAAACTCTACATGGGTATCAGGCACAACATGGTTAAACCCAAAACTCTCAATTTATAGACTTGCACGTACCATGTGAGCAAGGTGAACTAAATTTGGATTTTAATGTGCCTGATATCGTATGCAAAATGTTGAACTATGTTTGCCACTCAAGAATAATGTTTTGGTACTTTGAAATTTAAAATATCATGTTATACCTTGTCCACATCATTTATAGATCACAGCATGGTCAAACTAAGAAGTGTCTCAATTTATAGAGTTCCACATACCCAGGTGAATTAAATAGGGCATTTTGATGTGTTTGACACTATATGCAGAAAATTGAACAACATTATTCACTTAAGGACAATGTGTTTGGTACTTAGAAATTGAAAATATCATGTTCTATCTTGTCCACATCATGTATATATAATAGTTTGGGGAAACGCATAACTGTCTCAATTTGTAGAGTTTCACATACCCTTGTGACCTAGGTGAATTAAATTGTGCCTAAGATTGTCTGCAAAAATTTAAACTACGTTTCCCACTTAAGGACAATGTGTTTGTTACTTAGAAATTGATAATATCATGTTCTACCTTGTCCACATCATATACATATCACAACATGGTCAAACCCATAATTGTCTCAATTTGTAGAGTTCCACATACTCATGTCACCCAAGTGAATTAAATTGCACATTTTGATGTGCTTGACACTGTGTGTAAAAAGGTCAACTACGTTTGCTACTTAAGGACTAGAGTTGTCATAACGGATAACCTGATCCAACCCGGCTCGACTCATCACAGGTTGATCATTTAGTGAGTCAATCCAACTCGGTTCACTTTTTAGCGAATCAAAAAAATTTGAACCTAACCCGATCCACCACGGGTTGACTGGTTACACGGGTTGGCTCACGGGTTCACTTAATAAAAAAAATACATTTTTTTATTTTTTCTAATTCAAAACTAAATTATAATTCTAATTAAAATCTAAATAAACTTTAATACAATCAAAATACAAACCAGAATATAAAAAAATACAAATTATTTATGTGTTGACTAAAAAACAATCTAACATGACCCAAATTTATCCAACTTAATAAAAAACACTTGTGTGACTCTTTTATTTGTGAGTTGGTGAGTCAATACAGCTCACCAGAGGTTCAACCTGGATGAGTTGGGTTCTAGAGCCGGGTCAAAAATCAATCCATATTAAAATTTGTGAAAAGATTTCAACCCGACCTAATTCGAATTCGTGGTGAGTCAGGTTGGTTCGCTGATTTCAACCCATTTTGACCCTATTAAGAACAATTGTTTGGTACTTTAAAATTGAAAATATCATATTTTATATGAAACCAACGAAACCCCCGACTTAAGGTGCACGGAATGCAGAGAATGGTCACAGAATACACACAATGAGATGGAACAGATGTTGTGGGATTGAGAACGATACACATGGCTTAAGGCAAGACAGAATAAACCCTAGTCGTTGTGACAGACCAACATGTGGAAGAAACAATTCCTGCTTTTACCTAACAAAATGAAGAAGAAGGCAAAAAATCTGTGGAGCGAAGAAGAAGACAGGAACACAATTGTGAAATGAAGAACAACAGTGGATGGGAGAAGTGCAGCGAAGAAGCAGAAGAAGAGTGGAGAACGAAACCGCCATTCTTAAAAAAAGAGAGTAAAATTACATAAAACCGCTCTGCTTTTTTTGTTCAAAAATTAAAAACGCGTTTTTCATATGCCTGGCCTGACACGTAGACTTTGTCAACTCTGTTAGAAAAATCTTTGTTAGAATATCATTTCTTTTTTTTTAAATGTTATATTATCATTCATTTTAAATTATACTTTATCTTTTTAAGTTTTAAACAATACACTTGCACTAGAAATGTCATTGGAATAGTAAAAGGTAGAGTGTAAGTATACTTTAAAAAAAAATATTAAGGAATTTAATTGTAATTTACTCTGATGTGTAATTATAAAATTTGTGTAAATAATTTACAATTTTCATTGTTAGGTTGATCTTCGTTGGAGTTCTTAAGTTCTTAAGTAGAAAACTTATTTTATGTATAAGTTTGATTTTCATGCATCATTATTTGGGATAAGTGTTTTGAAGAAATGAATGTTCAATCTTAATTAAGAAATGTGGGATAAGTGTTTTGAAGAATTGATCTTAAACTTGGCAGGGGAGAGTTTTGAAGAATGTGCAGCTAGAGAAGTGAAAGAAGAAACAGGATTGGACATAGGGAAGAGTGAGTTTTTAACAGTAACAAACAATGTGATGTTGGAGCAACCAAAAAAGTGTCACTATGTGACCATTTTCATGAGATCAGTGATGGGAGTGGATGTGGAAGAAGAGCAAGTGCCACAGAATCTTGAGCCAGACAAGTGTGATGGTTGGGAGTGGCATGAGTGGGATCATTTGCCACACCCTTTGTTTGGGCCTCTTGAGAGAATGGTCAAAGCAGGTTTTAACCCTTTTTCTTCCTAATTATGTTTGTTAATGGTGTTTTGTGAGGTGGCTTTGGTGACTGTGTTTGGGTTAGGTTTTGTTTTTATTTTCATGGTTGGAGTGAATTTTGTAGTTCAGTATGACATGCTTAGATTGTTGTAATTTTTTCAGCCTTCATATTTCTTCTTCTTCTTAATATGTCTGTCATTATTATAGGATATAATTTAGGATTGATTGATAGTATTTTTATGGCGCATTTTGTAATTGTTATGAACTTCGATATTATAGGATACATATTTTTGGGTCATGTTGGATTAGAAATTAAAATTTGTTTTCATTTCGAACTTCGATATTATTTGATTATCAAACTTAAAATATATATATATATATATATATATATATATATATATATTAATTTAAATATTTCAATTATTTTGTGTCATATAGAGTTAAAAGATCAATTTAAAATACTATTAAACACTTTCAACTTAATTGTCAGTATAAAATATTATTAAACACGTCAAAAAATTTAACGTAAGAAAAAATAATTATTAAATAATTTTACTATTCGCTATTATTATAAATCTCTCGTACAAAATTGTTACAAGTTATTTAAAAAACTAATTAACGTATTTGTATAAGATGATTGATTTACTTTACAATATAATTGAGTTATTACAAATTCTATTAATAGATGGCATCCATTAGTCTTAGACGGCATATACAACCGTAAGATAATATATTGAATAAGAGTATCACAACAAGATCTATAAAACTTCACTCTCGACTACGATCTTCTTTTTTAATAATACAAACAAATAACATTCAACAAATTCAAAAAATGCATGAATTTATATACAATATAAGAAAATTTTTAAACAGTGAACAATAATTAGCAAGTAACCAATTTAACAAACTAAAAATTATTAATAAAATAATGACTATTATAAATAAAAAATTATAGTTGATCATTAAATTAGTCTTTAAAATTAGTTATAATGTTTTTAGTTATTAAAGAAAATTGATCACTAAATATTAATTTCCTAGGTTTTGGTTACAAAAATAAATTAGTCTTTAATAAATTAGTGACCAATTATCATTTTTTATTTATAATTGTGATTATTTTAGTAATCAATAATTTTTAATTTTATAAATTAGTATCTAAATTAATCACTATAATACTTTTGGTTTCTAAAATTAGTTTATAATTGAGAATTTTCTTTGTAATAATACTCTTATAAATTTATTTCACAAATATGTATATTAGATTTTTCTTGGTGTTATTCTTCGTTACAATCTCAAAATCAAGATTATTTTTACTTGTAGCTTATTTAGAATTGTGCTTGCCAATATTTTGTCAGCCTGGACTAAGTTCTTTTCAAAATAATTAGAGATGAAAAAATAAAAAGCATACCCTTGTAAGTAAAATCTCTAATTGATATTAATTGGTTATCCTCAATGAACTTATGCATGTAGTAGTGGATATAGGTATTTAATTATTCATTTACTAATGAGATAGATACATATATCATGGTATGTAATATGTTATCCATTAATAATTAATAATTACTAAATTTTATTCAAATATTTTTTTAAAATCAAGAAATCAAAATAAACTTATTATTGAAAAAACATTAATAATTGAAGAATCATTTAGAATTTTACTTCATATATTTTTATTTTTTTATTTAGATATATGATATTAAAGTTATTTTTGAAAAACAAAATATTTGGTGTAATTTATTTAAATTTATTTTTTAAAATGATGAAATTTATTTGAATTGTACGAAAATTTATTTTTGAAATTTATTTTAAAATTAATTTTGATATCTAAATTCATATTATAGGCAAATATAAAAATTTATATAACTAAATTAAAATTGTATATTTGATATCCTCATTTTTGAAACTTTTTTTAAAATTAAAAATGTATATAACTAAATATATTTGTCAGTATCTATAAATACTTACAGATAAAAAACATTATAGGCAAATATCCGATAAATAATTAGACGAATAATATACAATAATGAGACAGAAATGAGGATGGATAGCAGATAAGTATTATCCTTACCGAATGAGAGAGAAATGAGGATGGATGGATAGCAGATAAAATGTGATACTTTACAATTCCTAAACATACTCTATAACAATGACCCAGAAAGAATAATATTTTTTTTGAAATAAAGTTAAAGATATTTTTAAATAAAATTAAAGAAGGAAGAATACTCTTCTGATGGCATTATGTTATGTATGTGAACCAGGTCTTGACTGGTGCATACGCATGAATCTTTGTTTTTATTTTTTTTTAAATTATTTGTTGAAAAAAATAATAAAAGTTTATTATATTTGAAAAAAATTAATTTATATAACTTTATTGAGTGTTATAATTACATTTAATTATAGATATAATATTTAGATTAAATTATATCTTTGATTTTCATTTACGTCGTAAAATATCAATTTGGTTTTTTTATATAAAGGCAAAAGAGTTCATACGTATATTTCTTCGTTGCATGCAATTGAGCCCATCATGCAAAAGGTGAAGTCCACGGATAAACATTGATTATCACATGGCATAATAGCTTTGCAAATCTTGCATGTTTTAAGTATGACCCACAAAACACCATTCAAATGTATGCTTAGATAAACCAATCGCATGTAATGAATGTCATGAGATGTACCCATGCCTGATACCACCCAAATAAATTCTTCTCTCTTTTCTTTTCTTTTTCCTTTAAATAAATGTATGAAATCCAAGATCATGCATTGATCATCATGTGAAAGTAAGAAAATAAATCCACATATGCAAGAACATGGCAAAAGTTAGCATACGAAGAATACCCACTCTTAGACCCGTTTCCCGTTTTTGCATAACAAGTTCAATACTAACACCCTCAAGACCAAATGTCTCACATATTTTTGTGCACTTACCTTCTATGGAGTCTAAGATCGTTGCAGTGCTTTCAGTGTTGCTCCTCCTTTTCCTTGGACTGGCTCGTGTGTTTCTCACTCTTCTTCTCGTTGGACACTCCCTACCAGTTCCAATCGCTCCTAGAAGAGACTTAATATTAAGGTTTTTGAAGCAGCTCTCAACCACCTAAGTGCTTTATATTTGTCACAACACCATCACGATTTTCAGAGCAGTAGGACTTCCACAGGAAGCCTTACGGAGCTCTACTTCATTCTGACTGGTCACCTCCTTCTTTTTCCCTAACACACCTTTAGTTGGTGTTGCGACTTTGAGCTCCTTCTAAATGGAAAGTGGTATCGGAGTTCATAGTGGAGGCTTGTTTATTAACGCAAATAGTAATGGTTAGGTTGAATCGAAACTAGAAGTAAAATATTAGGGATATAGGAAGAAGATGGATGGATGGATGGAAAGGTTTAGGCTAATGAACATGAAGGTTCACTATGTTGGTTGAGGCATGAGCTGATAAAGGGACAACCATTTTTTGGGTGGTGGATTGGATGGGGATAATGAAAATGGAGATACTGAGAACTCCAAATACATTCATTCTTTTTTTGTTGGAAACTAGGCTTAAAGGGCTTTCTTTTGATATAAAGAATGTAATTTTTGGACCACTAAGCTAGCTGCAGTATTTTTTGCAAGCCTTAAGCCAAAGGTGTACTATTGACACTCTTTTGTTTGCATTAAATGCATGAAGTTTGGTTGTTGGACGGAGCACATATATCAAGTAAATCAGTCCACCAAATCAACATAATAGTGCTTACACGACTTTTGGTGGTAGTGACCCATTTTCTACTTTTACTTTTCACTTTTTGTTTTTGCTTTTCTACTTTTTCTTACTTTTGATGTACCCAATGTTGTGTTCTTTTTGTTTCTTTCTTTTCACGTTTTCCAGCACCAACACACACACACACACCACTACCACACCAAATCTGATTTTGAAAATACTTTTGGTAGCTTAAAGGTTCAAGAAGCACAAAATAGAAAAAAAAAACTACTAGAATCAAAATAGGGCATGAAACTCAAACAAACATAAAGGAAACTTAACTCTAGGAATCTTCCAGATTCTCACAAATTTGACCATTGCTCATTATTTTGCTCATAACTCTCTCCGCAGAACTCCAAATGTGTTCATTATTTTTTATTGGAAACTAGACGCAAAGGGCTTTCTTTTGATATAAAGAATGTAATTTTTGGACAACTGAGCTAGCTGTAGTTTGACCACTTTGCTGCTAGCACAATTTTTGTGTGGAAGAGAAGTTGATTTGAAAACAAGATAAGAAAGAAAAACACATGAACACAAAAAATAACAATAACATAGGTAAGGACCAAGAAACTTAGCTCTTTTAGAACCAAAGGTCTTGATACCAAATGATAGCCTCCTCCTCAAGCTAGGTTGGGCCAAAGCTTGAAATGGTGACTATGGTGGATGGTGGATGTGTGAAAGCTTGGTGTTGAGAAAAAATTACCCTCGGTTTTGGTGATTTAATGGTGGGATGAAGGTTTTTTGTGGTGATTTAAGAGAGGTTAGGCCAACTATAGCGAAAGGGGTGCTAGAGGGACCTCTTAGGATGCTCTAGCAAGTGACTAAGAGAAGAAGTATGGCTCAAAAATAATTTTGGCAGCATAACATTATCATTCTCAAAGTGAGAAATACATTGTGGAGACACCTCTATTTATAGAGTAAGGTGTCTCCAAAATGGTCTAAAACTCTAGAATACTAACATGTACCAAAACCTTAAAAATGCTATCTTAACATGTGGCAATCCTCACTCTCAGAAAACAAACCACTCATGTGTTGCCATGTGAAAAGCTACTTTATGAATAGCCTCTCCAATAGGATAAGACACATGACCACTACCTATGTAAGAGAACTCTCCATTAAAGAGCTTACCATGTGGCACATGTGGGATGCTCTTCCTAAGCTAGCTTGATTAACATAATTAAACATAAAAAAGTTGCTTAAGTAGATGCATATGATGCTTCCTACTTAAGCAAGATTGTTTTTAAAACCCTACACTACTTGGCCCTTAATACAAGGCCTAAATATTCATAATCTACTAAAGATACTTCATTGTGTCCTAAAAGAAAATAGTTTTGCTTCACCTTGCAAATATGACTCTATCTCTTCATGAAAGTGCTTGGCCATGCTAGGGAGTATGCCATTACATTTGTTCTACTTGCTTTTATTTCAACCTTATCTAAGAACCTTATCACAAGTTAAATACATTCATTTTCATATTCAATCAAGGACATAAACATTTAAGAAGGAAGAATCCTATAACTAAAAATATTACATATTTCTCATTTATTCTATGTGATATATGAATTAAATATTGACCGAGAAAATTATGAGATAAATTTTTGCAAGCAAGACACTTAACAAAGAATGTGGTATTCATTTGTCTTAAAACTAGTAATGGTTTTTGAATGATTGTTTATACACAAGCTAAGATAATATTTTGTAAGAATACATACTAATTATGAGATACCTTGTGATATATCAGTCATGTTTTCCAAGAGTATGTTGGCACAAGCAAGCTTGAAGCAAAGAATTGATAAAGCCATGTGCATGAAGATCTTATGTGTTTGATGAAGATTGATGAAGATCTTTTTGAAGATTAAGTTTTAGTGTGTTAAATTTGTATATAACATGTTAAATGTAATGTGTTAGTGTTATACATTGTTGATAGGCTATATGACATAGGTTAGATGTCTTGTGTGCCTTAGTGTGTCTCTTTTAATATGTTAAAATGGGTTTTAACAAGTTAAAAGGCTTGTTGTATATAGTTTCTGGTATGAATGCATTCAGTCAGTTGAATTATTTTTCAATCGACTGATTTCACTTAAGTCAGGTGAAATCAGCTGACTGTACAGAAAATTCAATCGACTGTTTTCACTTAAACTAGACTATATAAGTTGTGTTTTCGCGAGCAGAGGTGTGAATCTGAGCTTTTCCAAATGAAACTGTGTCATTCATCTCTGAGAAACATTCTCTCTTTACAATACACAGTTGGAACTCGTGCTTTGAAGATCTTGGTTGATCTTGGTTGATCTTGGAGGCATTTTGGCTTGTGAGTAGCTTGAAGAACACATGTATGGTTGGCTAGGGATAGCCACCATCAGGTTTGGATGTTCTTGTGCCTCTGGATGGTTTACCTGATGTGATTTCAGGTCTGCAAGTGTGATTGTTGTAGGTTGTGTGTCTAGATTTTTGTGTGTCAAAAATCTTGTGTGTTTTGGTGTTCAAAAGTGTTATCTTGTTGTGTGATTTGTAAAACTTTTGAATATAGTGGAAACCAGGCTCAGGTTGTCCTGGAAAACTGGATGTAGCTCTGTGATTGAGTGAACCAGTATAAAAACAGTTGTGCATTCTTCTTTCCCTCATCTCCCTCTCTTTGAAACTCTTTAAAAACTCAAGAAAACCAAGCAATTTGATCTTTGGTGTGATTTAATGCGTTCTTGTGTAATCTGAGGATTTATACTTGTTATAAATATTGATTGGAACATGTCTTGTATGTAAAAGATTGTTGTTTGAGTTGAATTCGCGAATTCTGCATTTTGCATAATTCTCCAGTATTTTAGCCGACTGATATGTCTTTTTAATCGACTGTTTCATAACATCAAGAACAATTTAGTCTGCTGTTTTATATTTTAATCGACTGAAAGTGTATTGGTCTGCTGCATTTACATCCAAACTTTCCAGTTCATTAGATTCAATTGAAAAGAGGTTTAAGCTTTCGAAAAAGTTTTATAAAGCCAATTCAACACCACCCACCCTTCTTGGCTAAACTCACCATTTCAAAACTAACAATTGGTATCGGAGCAAGGTTCTTGAAAGGTATTCAAGTTGATCAAAAATCTTTTTGAAATGGCTGAAAGTAAACTCCCTTTTGCTGAAGGTGCATCTATTCATAGACCACCTATGTTTTGTGGCCTAAACTATCAGTTTTGGAAAATAAGGATACAAATTTTCATTGAATCTATAGACAAAGGAATTTGTGATGCAATAGTTAATGGACCATATACTCCTAAATGTGTTGTTGAAAATAAGTAGGTGGACAAGCCTTGGAGTGAATGGAATGATGAAGAAAGGAGAAGAGCTCAATATGATTGCAATGCCAAGAACATCACCACTTCATCTTTGAGTATGGATGAATTTTTTAAGGTCTCTCAATGTAAGAATGCAAAGGAAATGTGGGATGTCCTAGAGGTTACACATGAAGGAACAAGTGAAGTGAAGAGAGCAAGGAAGCATGCTTTGATTCAAGAGTATGAGCTTTTCAAGATGCAAAAAGGAGAGTCCATAGCTGAAGTGCAAAAGAGGTTCATTCACATAGTTAACCATCTCATGGGTCTAGGCAAAGAATTTGACAAAGAGGAGCTAAACATCAAAGTGCTTAAGTGTCTTGATAGAAATTGGCAACCAAAGTGACTGTCATATCTGAATCTAAGGATTTATCCATCATCACAACAACTGCACTATTTAGTAAGCGCATGAGATTGAAATGCAAAGGCTAAGTCAGCTTGAAACAAGTGAGAAAAAGGTAAAATCCATAGCCTTGAAGGCTAGCTCTAAGAAGAGTGATGAAACCGAGGAAGAGGTTGTTGAATCTAGTGACTATGAGAACTTGAATCTACTAGTCAAGAAGTTTGGGAAGTATCTCAAGAGGAAAGGCAACAAAGGTAGTCAAAGGCGGTACAATTCTAAACAAAATGACTCAAGTAATTCTTCCAAATTCTCATGTTATAATTGTGGAAAGTAAGGACATATCAAGATTGAATGTCCTAATGTTAACAAAGAGAAGGAGAAGGTTGATGACACGAAAACAGAGAAAAAGGGCAAGGAAAGGCGTGCCTACATAGCTTGGAAGGACAATGATGATTCAACAAGTACTTCATCTCAGAAGGAAGTGAGGAAGCAAATCTATGCCTCATGGCTCATCCTCATCAAGCCAAGTAAGTTCCTTGTCATCCAAGGATAAGAATGACTATTACCAATTATTGCATGACTTTGAAGAGTTGTATAGTGAGGCAAACAAAATTGCTGTCATAAACAATCGGCTAAATGGATTAAATAGCTGGCTAGAAAACAGAGTTATCCAACTAGAAGCAGAAACAGTCGACTTAAAAACTGATTTCGAACATTTGGAAATGATTTACAGTAATTTAGTCGATTGTTCTGAAAAACAGCTGGCTAGAAAACCTTGTGAAAACTGCACTACTTTGAAAAATCAAGTGAAATATCTTTTGAAAACTTGTGCAAAGTTCACAAGAGGAAAATAAAATCTAGAAACTGTTATTGGCTCTCAAAATTGTGTTTTTGGAAAGGCTGGATTTGGTTATACACCTATCCATGAAAAGAAAGCCAAGAAGTTCTCTAGTTTCTTTTCCAAGAGTGAGCCAAATGCTATGCCATTCATTTCCTGCAACTATTGTATGAAAAAAGGTCATGTTCTTAAGAATTGTCATGTTAGAAAGTATGATGTACCTAAGGGATTTATGAAATGGATCCCAAAAGGATCTAGAAAGGCATAACCATGTTGGACCCAAACTATCAAAGGGTACCATGTAATACTATGTTGTTTTGCAGGTCATAAAACAGGAAAA
>Ga0214545_1001825_pt1 | contig 40568 bp, 34 predicted proteins | sample CNSS4metaG_FD_160064 | JGI IMG/M metagenome (GOLD analysis project Ga0214545, IMG submission 160064) | Root nodule microbial communities from cowpea collected in UCLA plant growth center, Los Angeles, California, USA - CNSS4 | ecosystem: Host-associated > Plants > Roots > Nodule | place: USA... | reverse complement strand
GAGATGAACAAAAACACAAGCAAGAAAGGGAGAGTGGCATTAAAAAGAAAGAGGGCATCTCCAAGACTAGGGATGGAATCATTAAAGATGAAGAAAGTTCTCATCAACTCAAGTCAAGCTCCATCAACAAAGATTTCAAGAATTTGAGGTCAAATTCTCTCCAACAAGGGCAGAATGATAAAGGATTCATCCCTACCAAGGATGATTGCCCATGGCACATGCTTAGAAGAAAGGGAATTCCTTGATCCCTTCCTTTGCTTTTATTTGCTTTAGTTTAAAATTCCATTAAGTTGGGTTAGTTGACTATTTTTAAGTTGACTTGTTGACCTTGACTTTGGGTTGACTTGTTGACTTAAAAGATTAGCTTAACCTTAAACCAACATGCTAATAAATTCCTTAATTTGCTTTTTGTAGGAATAAGAAAGGAGGAGGACTACATGGGAGACACTTGGCATCCTAAGGAAGAGAGAGAAGGAACAAGACTTTCTAGAAGCATCTATAAAGGGGAGGCCCACATGTCTTGGACACCAAGTCTTCTAGAATGTTCTAGAACCCTCCTTTGGGAACCTTGGCCATGAAGACTTGCCACCTAGGAGGCTTGGACAAAATTTCTCCCATGTGCACCCTATGTTGACCTACTTTCTAGAACATGCTAGGTTTCTTTTGTAACCTTCTACTTTGTTTTTTTGCTAAGGGGCCCATAGACTTGTCTGTTTAAGGGGACCTCTAACACTTGTAGAGGGGTTGAACATTTTGGAGAATTTATACACTTTGTCTTTCAAACTTTTGTGAGAGTATTCCTCCTAAGGGAGTGGAGTTCTTTCAAGCCTTATCTTGCCTTGGCAAGTGGCGACATACACCACTCATCTTCAAGGTTGCCATGGCTTCTTCTAGCCTAGACTTGTAGTGGCGTGAATCCTCCATTCCTCCATAAAATGAAAATCAAGGGAAAGGGGAGGATGATCTCCCCTTTGTAGATGCTTCTAGAAAGTCTTGTTCCTTCTCTCTCTTCCTTAGGATGCCAAGTGTCTCCCATGTAGTCCTCCTCCTTTCTTATTCCTACAAAAAGCAAATTAAGGAATTTATTAGCATGTTGGTTTAAGGTTAAGCTAATCTTTTGAGTCAACAAGTACGATATTGATACAATAGTACGAGATGTTTCGAATACAACAACGGGAAACCATCTACTATGTGCAGAAGCGGTTCATGCACATTGTCAAGAATCTTTCCGTTCTAGGTAAAAGTTTTGATATTGATGAATTAAACAATAAAATTAGGGAATCTTTGAACAAGACGCGATAGCCAAATATGATGAGTTCATCATGGGCCCAACTCTAGGCCCACATGCATCTCAAAGCCCAAGCCTACTCAAAGGCCCCATAATAAGAGGGATGCTTAGAAAGATTCAAATGGGCTTTGCTCAAGAGGATAAAAACCATCATGGGCTTCATATGTTGTTTTCATGGGCTAAAGAAGATATCAAGATATGAGAGGATGCATGTAGGAGCATTATAGTAGAATTATTTTGGCCCAAATGTTAGAACACGTTTTGTAGAATAAAATGCTAATGTACTTTGTTGTTTAGCCTTCAAATTGGGCTATTTCAAGCCCAATTAGTGATCTTACTAGAGACTATCTTGGAGGAAAAGAGTGGAGCGCACTTTTCATGTTGGTGCTACGTTTGGAGCGCATATTTTCAGCTTCGTGCTTTGCTTGGTGCGCATGCTTTCCATGGAGCAAGGCAAGGAGAGTGTGAGTGGACACATGGCTCTTGATCCAACTCTCCTTTTCATCTCACGACCACAAATTAAGCTTCTTCTCCAAGCTACGTTTCCATTTCATTTCATGATACATTTCATTACATTTGGTCGGCCATGAATTGTATAAATGGGGTCCTTCTACTATTGTATTTGGTTACTTTTGAATGGTAATAGAATTGTTGTTGAGAGTACTCCACCTATTGCCCTCAAGAGTCACTTGCTAGACTAGTTTCTACCCAAAACTCCTCTAGCCCCCTTCCCTAGAATAGACCTCTCTTTTAGGCTTCATCTTCACTTCATATTCATTGCTTCAAGAGCCTCCAAGCTTGAGTCCACTCCTTTATTCCAACTCTAATTCCGATGCAACCATGGACCATTTCCTCTTCATTTTGGCGCATGGTGGTCTATCAAGTGGTATCTAGAGCCATCCAAGCCTTGGTGCATCCATCCTCTCGGCTTGGGTAAGGTTTTGGATCCATACTTGTGTTTGTATTTAGTTTCCGTCTGGTTGTCTTCTTCTCCATTGTCTTCTTCAAGTTTTTCTTGCTTTCTATCGATTGTCATTGAGGCTACATGAATCTTGTTTATTCAAATTATAGTACTCATTGCTTCAATGGTGTATATGTGTTTTTTAGTTCCATTTTCTTGTTTCCAACACTTGTTCTCTGATTCCTAGTTGTTTTTCTTCATTTTAATTGGTACATCTTTTAATTTTCAGTTCATTATGTTGTGTTTTGTCTTAAGTAATGTTTAAGTACTTAATTCATCTTCATTTTCGTTCATATGGCTGAATTCTGCATTTGCTTGATGAGAACCAAGTCCTACACCACACAAAATGAGCTATGAACTTCAAGTGATGATTGTGGATGTGTAAGGCAAAGGTCTCACTGTTTTTCTTCCATTTCACAAATTGGATTGTGCTTTTGAATTTTTAAGATGTTCTTCTATGATTCATGCTTGATTTTAGATCATAATCAAGTTCATTCATCTTGAATTTTCATAGAACATCTTGCAATTTCCGCGAGCAACTCTGCTTCAGTTCTGTTTTTCAGTTTTCACTGCACGCACACCTACTGTTTGTGATTTATTATGAACAAATTACCCTATCAGAATTTTATCTGATTTTTTCCTCTTGAAGCTAAGAGAAAGACAAAAATAACAAAAAAAGAATCGCAAAAAAATGTTTCTTAAGTACAAAAAATATGATATATATTTGAATCAGAGGCATAAAATCCCGTTTTCTAGTTTGGCAACTTCAGAATTTTCAAATTTTCTTGCGGATTTTGGTGTGTTGGCAGCTTCTTAAGTGCTCTTAGTTGTTATAATTGATTGCTTGATTGTGTACTCTAAATTGCTTTGAGTTTGCCTTCATCAGTGGTTGTTTCTGAGCACTTTTACTTCTCTATTTTCGGCTTTCTTCTTCCATTCTAGTACTATTCTATGATGCTTTTGATTGTGCTAGCCTTTATTCTTGCCTTAATTTCTTGCTTGTCATTTCTTGGCTCTCTTTCTAGTCATGTTTCATTTTAATTCCACTTGGTTTAGCTTCCTTAATTAGCTTTTCTTGCTTTATTTCTTTGTTTCATTCAAGTTTCTTGGCCTTGTGTTTACTATGATATTGTGGGGGATTAAGCTCTATGAATGATTTCTATTCTAGTGTTAGCATTTTAGGAGGTGGAGTTTAAGGTAGACTTTAGTTTGCTTGATTCTTGAAGTGCTTCCTCCTTTTTGCTTTCAAAATTGTGTGAGCTTTGAGCTATATTTCATTGTGAGTGTGAGTGCTAACATCTTGGATTGGTATAGTTTTTCTTTGTGTTTTTGGTGCAGGTTTGTGTGGTTGTTTTGCCTTCAATTGAGACTGTTTTGTTGATGTTTTTGCACCTCAATTTGGTGGCCTAAGGTGCTTTTCAAGTGCCTTATTTGGTGGTGATCTTTTCTCATTGAAAAGGAGGCTACAACCCAATCTATTGGTTCTCAAATTTGTGCAAATTGGCAGCACATTGGCAACATATTTTGGAGTTCATTGCTTGTTATTTATTTATTTATTTCTTCTTTTGACCTCTTTTTTGGGACATCTTATTTGGTACCATTTTGAAGCTTCCTTTACTTGAGAAATTGCTTCTTTTGAACACAAAATTTGACATATTAAGTGATTTTGGGTTGCTTCATTTTGAGTACCATAATTGCTTTAAAGTTTTCCATTATAACTTGTGGCCTACTTAGGTGTCTTGGGGAGCCAAAGGTGTTCAATCTCATCTCCTAAGTAGAACCTTTTCTTACCAATAGTGCAATGTTTTAGTAAGTGAGTGTGTTGAAAGTTCTAAATGCTTTCTCACCATGCTTTTAGGCCGCATAGTTAGAGGCTTAGTGGCTTAAAATTCTGAGACCAAAGTCTCTCAAATTTTTCCATTTAGGGGTTTGTTTTAGTGTTAGTCTTTTTCTTTTCTTTGAGTCTTCTTTGTGCTTGTTTGTGCTTAGTGATTCAAGTGATTCTACTTACTTAGCCTTAGACAATTGTGTGTTCTTTGAAACCTTTTGCAAGTACATCTTGGCAACGATTAGCCTTGATACTTAAGAAGTCTTTTAGACTCACCTCGCCTAACCTGGAGGTCTACTTGTGCTTGGTTTCTTCTTTCACCATTTTATTAAAGTTCTAAGTTCTTTCAATCACCATGAGCACTAGAAGGGCTACTCGTGCTAGTACCCAACATCAACACCATGTTCATGAAACCAACCTCCACACATATGGTGATGAGGAGGTTGATGTTGATCCTCGAGTCCTAAATAAGCTTTCTCAAGAGGTTAGGGACCTAAAAGCTCAAATGGCTTCCATGCAAGCCAATCTTCAATTAATTGCCAATCAACTTACCCCTCCCACCGATAATACACGTGCCTCTCCTAGGCCTTCTCGTGCTACTTCAAGGCGTGACTATGATTTTGAAGAGGAGGATGATGAGCGCATTAACATTATACAATCACCTCATGTGAGAAGACAAAGGCAACCTAAAGAAGTCAAGATTGACTTGCCTGACCTCCATGGAAGGGATAATGTTGAGGCTTTCCTTGATTAGGTTGCAAAAGTAGAACAACTTTTTGAAAGTCATGTTGTGGAGGAAGAGAGGCGTGCGTCTCTTAATTTGTGGACATCCTTAGTTCTCCAAAGAAGGAGAAAAAGGCTACATGAAATTGAGTATTGGAATGAACTTAAAGAAGCCCTTCATGCCCGCCATGTTCCCTCCTATTACAAAAGAGAGCTCTTGGACAAACTCTAAAGGCTCCAACAAAGGTCTATGACAATAGAGGAATATAGACAAAAGATGGAGCTTTACATTATGAGAGCGACAATTGAAAAAAATGAGGATCTTACTATTGCTAGATTCTTAAATGGTCTCAATTTTGCAATAAGAGATATAGTGGAATTGCTCCCCTACAATAATTTGAATGATCTTGTACAAATGTGCATTAGGGTTAAGCAACACCTTTTCAGAAGACCTTCTCACAAGGATCCTTCTATCTCTTATTCCAAAAATATACACCAAAAGATTTCAAAAGCGATTTTTCTAAACCAAAAGAGTCTCTTCTTAAGAATCCCGCAATCTTAAGTGACAAAGGTGAAATTTCTACCAAGAGAGGTAGTGAAATTAAGTGTTTCAAGTGCTTAGGTAGAGCTCATGTGCTACCCAATGTCCTACAAAATGCACCATTGTGTTAAAGGACAAGGATCTCTATAATAACTAAGATGAGTCCTCTTCTTCTAGTGACTCTGACAATTCTACCTCTCAAGCATCTTACAAAGAAAATGCTTACCCAAATGAATGTTGTCTTATGATGATTAGGAGGCTTCTTAGTAACCTACCAAGTGCTCCTCTCAATGATCAAAGGGAAAATATTTTCCATACAAGATGTGATGTTTTGATAAACATATGCTCTTTGATCATTGATAGTGGGTCCTGTTGCAATTGTTATAGCACAAGGTTGGTTAAGAAGTTGAACTTAGCTTTGAAACCTTATCCCAAACCTTATAAACTTCATTGGCTTAATGAAGATGGGGATATCAAAGTTAAGCATCAAGTGGACATCAAGTTCTCCATTGGGAAATACAAAGATAGAGTGATATGTGATGTCATTCCCATGGAAGCTTGTCACATTCTCTTGGGAATGACGTGATAATTTGATCTCAAAACCATCCATAATGGCCATACCAATGAGATCACCCTCCTTCATAAAGAGAAAAAGTTTGTGCTTGGGAGCATTACCTTGTTTCAAAAGAATTCATCATTCATAGTGATCATGAATCTCTCAAGTTTTTGAAGAGCCAACATAAGCTCAATAAAAGGCATGCCAAATGGATGGAATTCCTAGAACAATTCCCATACATCATCAAATACAAGAAAGGGAAAACCAATGTTGTGGCCGATGCCCTTTCAAGAAGATACAATCTTTTAGCCACCTTAGGTTCTCAAATTCTTTTGACAATGTGTGTGAATTGTATCTTCAAGATCCATATTTTGGTCCTATATACAAGTCTTGTGATCATAAGTCCCAAGAAGGTTTCTATGTGAATAATGGGTATTTGTTCAAAGAAGGAAGAGTTTATATTCCTCATGGTTCACAAAGAAAACATCTAATTCAAGAAATTCATGAAGGAGGACTTATGGGACATTTTGTGGTTGCTAAGACTTTACCCATGGTTAAAGAAGAATTCTTTTGGCCCCACATGAGGAAAGAGGTCCAAAGACATTGCTCTAGTTGCGTCACATGTTTACATGCCAAATCTACTGTAATGCCTTTTGGACTTTATACTCTTTTGCCTATTGCTTCCACCCCTTGGGAGGACATAAGTATGGACTTTGTCCTAGGGCTTCCAAGAACTTCTAGGGGTGTTGATTCTATCTTTGTGTTAGTGGGTTTCTTTTCAATAATGGCACATTTTATACTATGCCGCAAAGTAGAAGATGCTAGCAATATAGCAAGGTTGTTTTCTAAAGAAATGGTTCACCTTCATGGTCTACCTAAAACCATTGTGTCAAAGCTAGGAATAAATCTTTCTTTTTCTACTACTTGTTGCCTACAAACTAATGGGCAAACTGAAATAGTCAATAGATCTCTATCCACTTTGTTGAGGGTTTTCCTTAAAGGCAATCATAAATCTCTAAGGATAAGTATCTTCCTCATATTGAATTTGCATACAATAGAGTGGTCCATAGCACCACCAAGCTTTCTCCTTTTGAGGTTGTCTATGGTTTCAATCCTATCACACCTTTAGGTTTGATAGCACTTCCTACTTCTTTTGATATCATCCACAAAGAAGGGGTATCTAAACCTAACTTCATAAAAGATTTACATGAGAAGGCAAGAAACCAAATTCAAGCTCAAACTGAAAAAGTTGCCAAATATCACAACAAAGGCAAGGAAGCTAGGACTTTTAATGAGGGTGATTTAGTTTGGTTATATTTGAGAAAGGAAAGGTTTCCACATTAGCGAAAATCTAAACTTAGTCCCTGTGGTGATGATCCATTCCAAATAATTAAGAAGATCAATGATAATACATATAAATTAGATCTTCTTGATGATAATGGTGTTCACTCCACATTCAATGTATTTGACTTAATTCCTTTTGTAGGTTCTGTGGATGATGATGAACATCAAGATTTGAGAACAAATCCTTTTCAATGGGGAGGAAATGATGAGTCCATCATGGGCCCAACTCTAGGGCCACATGCATCTCAAAGCCCAAGCCCATTCAAAAGCCCAATAACAAGAGGGATGCTTAGAAAGATTCAAATGGGATTTGCTCAAGAGGATCAAAACCGTCATAGGCTTCATATGTTGTTTTCATGGGCTAAAAAAGATATTAGGATATGAGAGGATGCATGTAGGAGCATTAGAGTAGAATTATTTTGGGCCAAATGTTAGGCTATGTTTTATAGAATAAAATACTAAAGTACTTTGTTGTTTAACTTTCAAATTGGGCTATTTCAAGCCTAATTAGTGATCCTGCCCAAGACTAGCTTGGAGGCAAAGAGTAGAATGCACTTTTCATGTTGGTGCTAAGTAGTTTGGAGCACATATTTTCAGCTTAGTGCGCATGCTTTCCATAGAGCAAGGCAAGGAGATTATGAGTGGACACATGGCTCTTGATCCCACTCTCCTTTGCATCTCACGACCTCAAATTGAGCATCTTCTCCAAGCTACATTTCAATTTCATTTCATGATACAATTTTATTACATTTGGCCGACCATAAATCCTATAAATGGGTCCCTTTTATTCTTGTATTTGGTTACTTTTGAATGGTAATAGAATTTTTGTTGAGAGTACTCCACCTATCGTTCTCAAGAGTCAATTGCTAGACTAGTTTCTACTCAAAACTCCTCTAGCCCCCTTCCCTAGAATTTACCTCTCTTCTAGGCTTCATCTTCACTTCATCTTCATTGATTCAAGAGCCTTCAAGCTTGAGTCCATTCCTCTATTCCAGATCCAATTTCGCTACAACCATGGACCATTTCCTCTTCATTTTGGCTCATGCTAGTCCAACAAAAGGGGACGACCATTATGGAGTCATGAAACCTAGCAATTATTTCCATGGTGGCTATCTGTGGTAAGTTAAGGGAGCATGAGCTTTAACATGGTAGGTTAAATAAAGAATTGGATCAAGGTTAAAAGAAAAATATTTCCTTCAAAATTGAGATAGTCAAAAGAAAAATGCTTAAAGAAGATGATGATTCTGACAATGAGAAGATGAGCCTTATGGTTTGGAAATTCACAAATTTCAAGAAGGCAAAAGGAAATTTCAAAATTAGTAAGAAGGAGAACCAAAGATCCTCCTTAAATTTCAAATGCTACAAATGTGGAGAACTAGGACATGTCAAAGTCGACTGTCCAAATTCTAATAAGAATGAAGAAAAGAAGGGGAGTAAATTTAAAATTTATAAGAAAGTAAAAATGACCTTGTTGAGTGTGCATCTTATTAGAGTAATATATTTGATATTGATATACTTGAAAAATTACTTGAAGATACAACGAAGAACAAAAGTTGGGAAAAACCAATGTTCAAGAAAAATAAAAGTATGTTCCTAAACACAAGTTTAAAAATAAAAGAATTTGTAAGGTATGGATAGAAAAAAGGAACATCTTATTCTAGGAACTCAATTGTTGCTACTTGCTTCTATTGCATGAAAAAAAGGGTCATACTTCAAATAAGTGTAACATTAAACACTTTGCTATTCTGAATGGAAAATATGCATGGATGCCTATTGTTAAATGATTTAATTGTATCTCTAACCCCAAGGACCCAAACAAGTTTTCGGGGACCTAAGAGGCGTGTTCTCTTTATTTTGTTGGTATCTTTAAAATCTAGGAAGTCTATGTTGTATCTTGGCAGTGGTTGTTCAAGACACATGACTGGAGATAAGAAGAAATTTGTAAATTTCAAGAAAAAGGAATAAGGCTATGTTACTTATGGGGATAACAACAAAGGCAAGATCCTTGGAACTAGTGATATTGGTGGGGTAGATGCCTTGGAGATTAACAATGTCCTACAGTTGAAGGTCTAATGCATAATCTACTAAGCATTAGTCAACTTTGTGATGAAGGATTGAGGGTGATTTTTGAAAGTGGTCATTGCACCATTCACCACAAAGATTGAAAGGAAATTGCTCTAAAAGGTACGAACCTTCATTTCACAATCCACGTAATACAAGGAAGTTGTAAAGAAATTTGGAATGAATATTGCTAAGGAGGCAGCCACTCCTATGGCAATGTCATGCTACATGGATATAAATGAGTCATGTTGATTATGGGGTTATAAGATTGATAGGAAAAACAATACTTGTACATGTCATCTTTTAAGATGTTCGGTGTCTTGGCATTCTAACAAATAAACTTGTGTGCGCTATCAACCACTGAGGTTGAATATATTGTTGTAGGAAATTGTTGTGTTCAAATATTATGGATGAAGCAACAGTTAGAAGACTTTGACAATAACTTAAATCATATTCCATTAAACTGTGATAATATTAGTGAAATTAATCTCACTAAAAATCCTGTAATGCATTCTAGAACTAAGCATATTGAGATTAAGCATCATTTTGTAAAAGATCACATAAATAAAGGGAGTTGAATAATTGAATATGTTGACACCAAGCATCAATTAGGTGATATTTTCACCAAACCTCTTGCCAAAGATAGCTTTGATGAACTTAGGAGGGATTTGGAGATAATAGAGATATCTTAAGCATTTTAATGATTTCTGAAAATTTACCCTGCAATAATCAATTATCTCAAGAGAGAACTGATTAACAATTGTAGTAAAATGTTAAACATAGTTTTGGAATAATTGATTATTTGAGGAGATAATCGAATAACAACCTTAGTAAAATGTTAAAATATCATTATGGAATAATCGATTATCATAAGTTGATAATCAATTATTTGTTCATCTGAACTTTTCTAGACTTTAAAGTTTGAAAGGATAATCGATTATATATCACTTCAAAATAATCCATTATCACACGATACATGATGAAGATTTTTTAAAAATAGTCGTTGGTAACGACTAGTTTTGCATTTAATTCCCCAATCTGACCATCGAACACCCTGGGTGTATAAATCTTGGACTAGAAATCAGTTATTTCATCATCTTTTCACTTTGCACTCTTAAAAACTCACTTCTTTCTACAAATTCCACCCACAACTCACATTTCTTAAAAATTATCTCCTAAAAAATCTTCTTTGCTACTATCTTGAAATACAATGGCAAAATCTTCACCGCTTCCTCTCGAGTCTGCATCAACTACTGCATGCCTACCCAACAGTATTCTGCATCGGCGACATGTAAGAATGTGACGAATGAGAGCTTCTGTGCATCTGTGGTCGATCACTCTGCAGATCTTCTCACACTCTTTGAGCCAAGCATCTACCTCATCAGGAGTGGATTTGCCTATGAATTAAGAGGGCTTGGGTCTCATGAAGTCCTCCATAGTCACTGGGCGAGTGGGTGCGACCATGGCTTTGGGTGGCGTTGCAATAGGCTGCATCACATCCACCATCCAATGAATCGCATGGGCAATTTCATCAGCTCTTGCATTATTCCTTCTTCTCTTGATAGTCACAGCCTGAGCACGCCACATTTTCAGCTGTTCACACCAAACAACTATAGTTAAGACTTACACAACAAAACTCAGCAATCAAATTTAACACATTAGTCTCACAAGCGAAAAACGATAAGCTCACTCCCCATATACCCCAAAAATCATTTTGAAAACATTTGCTCTAATACCAAATGTAACATCCTGATCGGATATTACGAATTTAAATAATAATATAAAGAATTAATAAATAAAACTCATTTATTGAAATATCATTTCCCAAAAATGCAGGAAATTTAAAACTTTATTACCTTATAAAGTATCGCAAAACCTCTAGTATAACTCAATTATAAAATCCATGTTCAGTCTCAAAATCCACTAATATAAATATTATTACAATTTATTTAAAATCATAAAACATAAAAACTCTGATAAAATTCTCCTCCCAAGACTAGTCCCACTCCAGCTCTATGCCTCACCAGATCCATCTGCAATATCATCTGCTCCTGTGTACCGCGTACACGATCATCACCAAACACAAGCAGATATGGTGAGGTTGCAATTAAATATTACACACACGCACACACACACACACATATATGGCATAAACATACATTCAAACACACCAAAGGAAATCCATCCTTTAATTCAATATCACATGGCCACTACCATGTTACTCGTGTTCTACGTCTTATGATGAGTATCTCAAGATGTCTTGCTGCCACACCTACCAGCCACAACTAGTAGAGCACGTGCGGGAAACCATGCTACGGACCACATTCCGTAACGCCAGGTGGAGTTCCCAATACGAATAACATTTGTAACGTCCCAAGATTACCAAACTCGTCAGCTTAATACTGAGGATGGACATCTAACTGGACCCATCTGTATGCGTCACAACACGCGCACTCACACCAGCAACACTCGTCAACCCGAGCCACAACTTAAGAGTTCCTCGTGTTCATCCGTCATCCCGAGCCAAACTCGAGATGTCATTCCGAGCCACAACTCAAGGAATGCCAAATGCTTAACCCCTATCTCGAGATACAACTCAATGGATGCGTTCCGAGCCATAACTCAAGGAACACTAATAAGTCGACCTTCGAGATATCATCCAAGCTTGATAGACCATACACATCCAAAACAAGCCAACACAATTTCTGATGCAGCAATATCATTTGGCGTTGCTCATGAGTCGTTAGGCCTACACGCTTCTAGACCTCCTGGCAGGGGACACGTGCCAGCAGGTACGAAGCACCTCTAGTGCCACTACCTGTAGGTGTCGCCTGGCAGAATGACCCTTACCGCTAGGCGCCACACGTCCAATACCTTTCTGAATTGGCAACTATCGCCTGGCGGTCTAACACCACTGTCAGGCATCATATCAGTACTTCACAATATTGGTTTAGAGTCATCCCAACCAGCCTCCACTCCCCATTCAAACATCAAAGTTCATGATATTTAATACCAATTCATTTGTATCACTTCTCAAGTGGCTAACCTATTATCAAGGTTCCTTCTTCCATTAAAGTTCAACCACCAAGGTATACTAAAATTAGGCTTCCTTAAGGTCAACATTACTCATTCCTAATATGCCATAGTCCATTCATTTTACTTATTTCTTAACCTTGATTCAAGTTATTTACAGCCATCACCAATCAATTACATGTAACACCATACTTAGACTTTATCCTAGAGTTTCATCTCATATTCATCTTAACATACTCCTAATCATATATCCCACTTCTAAATAATACTCCATCCCACTATATAGTAAAACCCTAGTTCATTTGACTTTGCTGCACTATCAATATGTATACCAATCTTTCATACTTCTACTTAGATTTTATAATTCTATGTATTATCATTTCTTGCATTATTTAACCTTCCTACCAATATAGCTAGCACATCTTAACTTCACATTTTCCTTACCACAACTGACCTCACACTGGATTCCTACTCGTTGCCAATTCTGCTACTCACTCCACTGTTCTGCGACTATCACCTGGTGGTCATCCAAGTGCTGTCAAGAGGTGCATAGAACTATGGAGATTTCCAACAATTCTTCCACCTGTGAAACCCTCTAACTCGACTTCCATCTCCATTTGCTATGAAATTCACTCAATCTTGCTACAGTTAATTGTGCTCCAATGTTAAATTAACATAAAACGAATTACTATCAATCCAATTTAAGTTGTATTGATTCTAACACCTAAGAATCCTCAATTATTCAAACCCTAATTCAGGAATATGCCAACCTCATCAAGTTTCCTCTTATTACCTCGAAATTTCACAATTATTCACTTCCAATTACTTAATTAATAATTTAAACACCCTTTGCACGGATCAATAATAGCCCAGAACCAGAAAACCTAAGAATCGAGCTAAAACAACCTGCGTCGCATGATGGGTGTTCATCACCGCCAGACCCTTCAACAAAAACCCAACAACTGGGTTGAACAACAAGCATCGCCTAGTAGTCCAATTCGTGCCACCAGGCGGTTCCTCTCAGGAACCCAGAAATGCAGAGGAAAATGGTATGAGTCGCTTGGTGGCTTTGAATGCTAGCTAGGCAGTTTTTTGAAAATTTCCAAAAACATGCAATTTTGCAAAATTACCATAGTTCATGCTTTTATTTACTCAATCATCAATAAAATAAAGACACAAAATATAATGACGGAGTCAAGCTCCCCTAACCTAGATTCCTTTGCTTAAAATTGGAAATTATGAGAGTTCCTTGCCTCCTCCCTTGATCACTATGTCGTCTAGCATCTCTCTTCAATTTCGCTCCTAATTACTCTCAATTCTCACAATGTACTACCTGAATTCGTTCTCCTCTTACTATGCAACAATGGCAGCCACAAAAACACTCTCTCTTTCCCTTAATTGGTCACTAAATGTTATCGTAATGAGAGGTAAATGGTGCAAAACGAAAATACCATTAAACTTAGTTTACTTATCATTCAATGGTGATTTTCCAGCCCCTTGGCTGCCCATCTAAGGTGGCTAGGGTTTCTTTGCCCTTTCACATTCATGCCAAAAGAAATTTTGGCAAAAAGAGAGTTTAGTTTGGATTCACTAAGGTTCAAACCCATAACCATACCAATGTTAAATTAAGGTACAACCATTTAACCAATTCATGTTTCGTGAAAATTCTTATAAATATAGGATTAAATTATCACTTATCATAATCAAGCATATTATTAAAATAATAATCAGTTAAGTAACACATAAATGGCATACATAGGACTCAAACCCAAATCCTATCCACATAACACTCTCAACCACTTGAGCTAGTACTATTCCATGTCATATCAATCAATAATTAATGCCATAAAGGCTTCCACTACCCGCATTTATTAATTAATTAATTAAATTTAGCAAATCTTACAAATATCATTCTTGATAATGATATTTGAGAAAATGTTTCCAAGTTTCCAACTTGGAAAGATGTTGTAAGAGTGCTACATGGGCTTGAAGATTTTAACGAACTGCTAGCTTATAGATCCTTTTTGAAGAATCCTCAATAACAAGTTGATAAACAACTTATGGCCAAAGGATATGGATGAGCGGATATGTTTCTCGAATTTTGTTAGTTTTCATTAGTCAAAGTGTCCATTTTTCCATTTGAGAATAGTTAATTTAAGCATATTAGGCCAGATTCCTCACTTAGGGTCATTTTCATATTTTCATAGAATTAGGGTTTATAGAGTGTTTTTAAACATCATTTGAGTGTGGTTGCATCATACTTTGAGTCCTAGAGTCCTAGAGTGTTAAGAGTCAAATTTTGCTTATTTAGCCTTTAAACCATGATATAATTGACTTTAGAGTTGACCTTTTGAAATTCTTCCAAATTGTGTGATTTGACCTTGTGGAATCATTATAGATGCCTAATTACACTTGTTGGAAGTTGTCAAACACAAAAATTGGAGGCTTAGGGTCAATTGAGTAAAAGTCTCTGTTTTCATGTTTTTGGTCATTTTAGCTTAGTTGTTCAAGTAGTGTCCAGATAGAGCTAATCCTTCCACTTGAGCTTTTGATCAATTTGCAGATCCGCTATCCTTAGGTATGGGTTAATTGAAGAATTGAAGGCCTAGAAGTTCACACAACGGCAACGTCAAGTTAGTGACAAAGCATGAAGTGTTCAAAAGTGGCATGTTTGACCTTATAGTTGACTTTTGCCATTTGGGCCCCAAATCAAGAGCCAACCATTTGGATCACTTTAGGACACTAAATGTGATTGGTTTGGCCTTGGGATTGCCAAAAATATGAAAGGGGGTTGCACTTTAGAAAAGCAAGAAGTGTGCAAAAGTGACATGTTTGACCTTAGAGTTAACTTTTTCCAGTTGGACCCCAAATCAAGAGCCAATCATTTGGATCACTTTAGGACACTAATTATCACTAGTTTTGGCCTTGGAATTGCCAAAAATCTGAGAGGGGTCTGTACATTGAATTGGGCTCAATTGGTGAGAAATAGCTTAATTATGGTAGGTTTTAAGGTAGATTTAGTGAAGTGGCATAGGGAGAGGACCTAGGAACCTTCCAAGACAGTTTTTGAACATTCTCTGGGCCATGGAGACTGATTTTTGGACAGCAACCTCATGCAACAAACCCGAAATTCCCTCAATAATCAACCATTTTAACTCCATTTTTGACTTTGGAAGCTTGGATAACTCAAGCCTTGGTTATAGGAAGGTTGGGGCAACTCTTTGTACTCATTTTTGGTATTGTAATCTAGTTTTGAGGTTGAATGAATGAAAACTTCAGTACTATTTAGTTGGTCTATGATTTCATAATGTTCATCATAATTTTTCGCTAAACCATCACCTTGGCTACCATTTTTTGAGCTTGAAATCCATCCTACCTTACCAAATCTAGGTTCTAGAACCAGGTCTATGAATAGGTGTGTCCAAAATACCTCTATACATCATTGTTTCGAAGTAAATAAGATGAATGAGTTGTATGCAAGACCAATGGTAGTAGTCAAGCTTATTTATCTCATATTTCTCCACTTCATTGCACTCTTGCAACAATTTTGAGTTTCTTTTCATTCCACCACTTTAATTACATCAGTTTTGAGTTTCCATAATCAAATCACCAAAATCCCAATTTTGTAAGCTTTTCACGATTCACACACACCATAGTTACTATTCCATTGAAATTCCCACTCATTTCTTAAACATTTTGAGTTTTGAAAATTCGTGCACACTGCTAGCATGATTACCAAGCATTTTGAACCATCACACACCCAATTCCATCACCATTTCATCAATTCACGTTTCTTTGCATTTTTCTCGTTCATGTTCAACAAAGATACATTATTCCATTTAAATTTTGCATGATTTAAGCTTTTTGATTTGTTCTTGAGCTTCGTTCATCATGCTTGGATGTTCCCTAACCGATTTGACTGATCAATTTCACATTTTCTTCCATGAATCACAAAATTCGATGTTCTGCACCTCATCAATTCGCGTTTCTGCATAATTCAATGCTTGCGCGATTTTTAGTGATTGTTGGTGCAAAATTGGTTTGGGGGTTTCATACATAGAATCATGATGAAGCTTTCTGCACTTTTAATTGGATATTTGTTGCACGAGTTGGTCGAATCGATCGAAATCGCGTTTGTGCTAAAATATAGGAATTGTAGTTCATGAAATTGGGAACTTTGCGTGTAGTGCACCAAATTGAGGGATTCCACTTTCTAAATGTAATTGAGATCAATTATAATCATTCTACATGATTACATTTTCAATTGCATCATTAAAAGATCCCAATCTGAAGTTACCATGCACCTTGCTCATGAACATGTTCTTGATTTTGGGCAAATTTTGAATTTGATGAATTTGGACCAATTTAACCATTGCATTAGCCTAATTTTGATCATTAAGCATGTTTTGAGCATTTAGGATTAGTTAATTTATCATTCCCTACCATTATGTGCCTTACATGTCATGTATTCATATATAGTTCCTAGCAAGTTTTGCATTTGATGATTTTGAGTTTTATATTTTTAAGAGTTGATTTTGAGTAAATTTCCCTACCATAATTCAAGCACAAATATTGCATTTGACTTTACCCATGTCCATGGATTGATTCCCAAGGTTCTCCCTATACTACATTTTTAAGGGGATTGGATTTGATTGAGTCTTTTAGGCAACCAAAAGGCTTTATCAAATGGCAGTATTGTTGGGGACATGGCGAGTTTTGATGGTGAATTTGTGTATTGAGTTGTGTTTGATTAGTTTTTATTTTTTTTAGAACATATAGAGTTTTGTGTGCTATCTAACCTTTGTGGTGAGAGGTCTTCTCTTTATACACTAACCCATGGCAAGAAGAGGAGTGAAAACTTTAAAGGAGCAAGAAGAAGAGGGTCTTTATGTTCAACAAAGTCTTCATGGGGCATATAAGGTCGAGGCAAAAAAGGGTTAGATTTTGGCCTCGATTTTTGGAGAATCGAAGCCATAGTCTAGAAAATCAAATATAAATTTTTAAATTCGAATGAGTTTTGGCTTCGGTTGGAGCATGACCATGGTCATATAGTCTACTTTTTGGCATCGGTTGAGCACTGAACCGAGGTCGTATGGGGCTTTCTACTTCGATTGGAGCATGAATCGAGGTCGTATGTCCTGTTAAGTTTTAGATAAATTTTTTTTTGGTTAATCCTACATTTTTATCCTGCATATTTTTTCAGAAAACCAGACCATAATAAAATAGAAACAAAACTATACATTTTATGAGACATAACATCATCCACAATCTAAAATACATTTATATGTGTCTTGTAACAACAAGTCAATAGTCTACTCAATACTATTGTACATTTGAATTATAAATTTGGCACATGTTATCCTACAAAACTTTATGGACTTCGTGGAAATTGGTGGAGTACTCTTGAATGTCTACAAAATAAAACATTAACTTAAGTTAGTATATAGAAAGACAATATTGCAAAGTATTTATTTCAATTCAAATGTATATTATGTAAGACCCGGAAAAATTAAATAGTTATTTAATTAATTATTTAAAAAGGACGAGTAATGAAAATATTTAAAGTAATAAATGTGAGGAGCTATGACGTGGAAAAGTGCTAGCTCATGTGGTTGAGAGTACTTGATTGTGTGTGAGGACTTGGGTTCGAATCCTATGTGTGCAACTTGGATGTTATTTAAATTATGCGTTTTTGTGTACTTATTTATTGAATGCGTGGTGTGATGATAAATTCCTAAAATTGTAGGAGTTATCATGAAATCTGGATTGGTTGAATGGTTTGGCCTTGGCTTGGTATGTGCATGAGTGTGGGTTCAAACCTTGTTGAGAACTAAATAGTTTCCTTTTTGCTAAATTTCTTTTGAGCATGAATATGAAAGGATTGGGAAACATAGCAGATACTAGAGAGGCAATGTGGGGGGCTGAAAAATAATGGGTGATAACCATTGAATGGCCATAATCATATTTTTATTTAATAAAATTCGTTTTAGTAAAATGAAGAATAATTAGGGCACATTAAGCTTGGGAGAGAAGAGAGAAGGAGAGGAAAAATCAGTCTGTGAAAGGTGCAAACAGTTCTGAGAGTGAGAAGGGACAATTCTGGTGCGTGGAGGGGGCCAGCGAGAGAAGAGTTAGAGTGGTTCTTTTAGCAAAGGGAAAAGGTGTGCAAGGAGAGTGGGAATCTCAATTTGGAGCGCGAATTTCTGGTAAGGGGAGATGTTTTGTTGATATTTTAATACATGTACGTTCCACTGTATCGTGACTAATTGAAATCGCATGCTTCCACCTGTTTTCTACACTATTCAATTGGGTTTCTGGGTTTTTCCCAGAAACCGCCTGGCGGTTTGATCCCTACCGCCAGGCGGCTCATCAGAGGTAAGCGTATGTTCTTGTTTTGGTTTGAGTCGCCTGGCGGCGATGAATTCCTGCCCGGCGGCGCGACCTTAGCTGTGTTCTGTTTGATGGCTTTGATGCTAAATTGGGTGCATATAATGAACTGTTGAGTGTCAAATGATTGTATAAAATTGTGTGATGGATTATTGTCATAGACTTCTTGTTGGAATGTTTGTGATCATATTGGGATTTTGTATATGGGATTGTTGGGTTGATTAGGAAGTAACTGGAATTGAGGAATGTGATAATTATAATATTGTTGAGATTGGGTGCTGAAAAGGTTGTAAATGTATGTGTGGTGGTTATCGGGGAAGGAGAAAAGTAAGATAGGCTTGTGGGGAGTGCAGAAACGCATGCAGATGGTCTGATACTGGTGTGCCGCCTGGCAGGGTTGTTCTGTCCGCCAGGCGATGATGTGTGGCAGCCTTGATTGAGTGTTGTACTGGGGATTTCTGCGAGAGAGAGAGAGAGGGAGTCTTGGGTGGAGTGGAAAGGAGAAAATTATGAGTGAGAGGTTGGAAAGGAGAGGTAGCTTGAAAGGAGGCAAGGTAAAAGGGATAGGAAGTGGATTAAGCTTATATGTAGTGTAATGAGTGAGAGGAAATGCAATTGGAATGTTTTGATGTTTAATAGAATCTGAACATGACGCAAAATTTTTAGTGGATGTTGTGGGTCAATGATAGTGAAGAGGAGTTGGTTGAGAAGAATGGTAGAAAAGTTGGAACTAAGAATTCGCATGAGATGGGCAAGAGGAGTGGGAAGATAGAGTGAAGGATGAAAGGATACATGAACTGTCAATTGAGTATATGGGGTTTATGAATGAGCATAATTGTGTAAAAGGGAGATATGGAAATGGGATCTGTTATTTGTGAATTAAGACCTGATGGCATGACTTAAGAATAAATAAATCTCTAGTTGAAATGTGTGAATGATGAGGTTGGGCTATAACAAGATTAAAATAGATTGGGAATTGGCAATAAATCAGAATGGGGTACTGAGACCAAAAGGTGAGTTGCTCTTAGAGTAACTAGGGCTGTAGAATTAACTAAAATTGAGTGCCAAAAATCAGCTGCAGAATGCCTCCGATATGGCGCCTGGCGGCTTGCTGATCACAGAGAGGCGCCTGGCGGCAATGGTAGATCCGCCAGGCGGTGACCGGGAAACAGTGGGTCTGTGGCAGCGTTGGCGCCTGGCGGTGGGAAGGAACCGCCTGGCGGTCTGGGTCAGTTTAGCCTGGTGACTCGTGGTAGAGCGCCGGGCGAAAAACCAACAGAGTATGACTTGTGTGTTTTGAGTTTAAGTTTTAATGTGATACTTGGATCGGGAGATGCTGTGCCATGAGCGGGTAGGTTCATGGATGGTGTTTGACATGTGATGATATGAACGGGGGGGTTCATATCCTGTTACTCTCACGTGGGGATACGAGCGAGGTAGGTTCGTATGTTCCGTGCTCACGTTGAGAGATGCCACGTGCGGGGAGGTACGGGGGCTGGTGGATCACATGTGTTGGACTACGGGCGGGCAGGTCCGTAGACTAGGACTACGAGCGGGGAGGTTCGTAGAGGCAGGACCACGAGCGGGCAGGTTCGTGTGAGCATCATGTTCCCGAGTCCAAGGCTAACTAATTGTATGATTAGAAGACTGATAAGTCTTGGGGTTAAGGTCTTGGCCAAGAATTATGTAGAATGGATAGGATGGATGTACACTTTATTTTGAATATTGTATATCTCTTATTTTATTTTTCTCAGCTCACCCTTTCTTGTTTGTGTGTTTGTGTATGGCGATGATCGTGTGATTCGTTACACGGGAGCAGATGTTGGTACAGGTGATGTTGAGGATGACCAGACAGCGGAGTGAGGCCTAGCAGTGGCATTAGAGCTAGAGTTTTGTTTATGAGTATTTTATGCTTTAAATACAAATTTTTGGGAACTTGTAACATTTTACGGATTTAGTTATGAGTTTTGGCGCGCTATTTTACTGAATTTAAATTTTCCCGCGTTGGGATTTTTATAAAGATGACTATCAATATAATTATTTCTTTTATTATTTATTTTTAAGTAATATTCCCTAGGGATGTTACATATTACCGTTTCTCAATCAGTTGTAATACGAGCACACACACTTGTTGTCATCTATTGCATTATATAGTAACCACACTTATAAGAGCCGATTTGTCTATTATACTACATTATATCAACAACATTACAATTAATTAAGGAAGAAAATCAAATCAAACAAGTATAAATATATGGATAAAAATACTAAACCAGGAGGGAAATCCATGCAAGCCATCTTGTCTTAGCCGTTGATCTCCCTTACAACATGTTATGTCCAATAATTGAACTATGATAAAGAAAAGGTGTTAGGATATATTTATATAACAAAGAATATTCATAAGATTGACATTGAGGTTCTTACCAATCTATCACTTGTCTAAGATGTTCGGGGGGAGGGTGGTGCAAAGAGAAAAACCACACAGCAAGGTTTTCCCTTGGGAAACCACATGTAGCTTCTAATGACGCCTAAGAAGAAAATAAATTAATTGTTATGTGTTAAAATGATAGATTATATTCACAAGTTAACAATGACTCACCTAGTAACATAAGGGACAAAATAAATTTCTTTTCCCCGTTGAAAGCATTTGGTTACATATGCTTTGTGTCATCAAACTTGTTGCCTTCATGAGTGAGTTAGGGATCTATAAACCCATATAGATCATTCAACCCCATATTTTCATTGACACTAGACATGTACCTAAACATAAAATTGATTGGATATAAGTAAATTGATAAATAAATCAAATAACTATATATAATGACTGAAAGACTTACATCATCCATAACTGAATAATGGTAATACGCACTTCCTCTTATCCCCATGCAAGCTCTAAGACCTCTTGTGAATGCAAGTAAATTGGGATCTCAAGGCCTCTCCCAAAAATGTTAGAATCCTAAGGAACCTACATCGACTTATCATTTATGATTTTAGCAAGTTGGAGTAATACACCAAGAGGATCGTCCAAAGAGAGAAAAATATTATTTGGTTGAGGATTTTCTTATCGATGCTATTTGAGTTAAAATGGAATACAATTTAAGGTTGAATATGATAAACATGTAAACTTAAAAATTTAGTATATGGTGGGTTTAGAGTCTATAGCGGGGGGTCAGAATCAACAAAATCTCTTGTCCAGCCGAAGAAAATAATGGAATGCATGTGCCATAGTATATACCTCATTTGTTGGCACAAGAACTAAAACAAATGGCACAAGAACCTCCTCTACTAATAACTCATCCTTTAATAACTTCATGTCATGAAGAACTATGGCTATGATGAAGGCGTGGTTCGGGATCGTCAAAAGGATTTCAGAGAAGTTGATGGGATCATGCCCAAGACCTTCAAAGAGATCTCAGATTAGCTTTAGATCATAGAATAGAAACTCTTATATCTCTTGTAATGTTTTTGTTTGGTCTTTACCAGACCTTTAGTTATGTTGGGCCTTTTGGTGTTTTGGCCCATAGTATATAAGTCCTTGTGAGACACATTTGTATTCAGATTTGAGTTATATGAAAATTTGAGTTTTCTCTCAAGTCTCGAGGTTCTCCTCAAAACTACTGATCCTTATCTTTGAATCTCCGATTCAAAGTGGCGGATCTTCCTCACTTGTCTTGGAACCTTCTCCAACTGGAGTGATTTCCTACCGTTCCGCAAAAATCCCCAATCGACGTATTCCATTTTCTCCATTTTCGTTTTAGGGTTCATACCCATTTTCGTTCTAGACGAATTTCACCCCAAATCCGAGATGATCCTTCATCAGTTGGTAATTGGAGCTTGCTTGATTCTCTTTGGAGTCGTTTCAGATTTTCGTTTGCCTTTGTTCGCGTTTTGGTTCTCGCTGTTTGGTTCTCGCACATCGCTCATGTGAGCTCTAAAGAATTTCTGGCGGAAAGTGATCGTTGTTCCTCTTTCGATGTGACTGATAATCAGAGACCATGATAAGAAGTGGGGAAATGGTGGTTGAGTGAGTGAATCAGTAGAAGATAACAAAGTTGATTGCAAGAATTAATTTCTTGGTTCATATTTGGTCAACCTTGGTTCTAGAAACTACGAAGCTGTTGTTCATTCGGTATATGGCTCGTGTCTTTACTCTCGTTTGGTCATTTGTTGCATGGATGTGCTGGATGGATGTCGCATACCAAGTGTTTGTCAATTTGACTCAATGAAGAGAGTATTTCAACAGAAGTCAATTTGGTCCAATGGCTTTCGGTGAAATTTTCTTGCGTGTGAGTAATTAGAATGATATGATTAAGAAATTGAATTTGAGGAAACTATTGTCTCTAGTCTTTTGGTGTTGTTGGTTCTCGTTGTGTCCTAGGTAAATGCCTTTGGTGTTATCTTTGTTGTTGGTGCACGTGATCTAAACGGATGCAACCCACATGTTTTATGTGCAATTGTCTTAGTGAAAGTGATTGATTGGTGGTGTGATTTAGTGTGCCTAACTTGTTTGAGACAAAGGAATATCAGAGAATGCAACATTTGGTTGGTCCATTCAAAGGACGCAGGCGGTGCATTTTGGCAAGATGTGGTGTAGCAGAAACCCGTTTCACAATAACCCCTTTATGGCTTAATTTGGTGCAGAATTTTAGTTCATGAGGTGACAACACCAATTTCACTATCCCAGCAACCAGTTTCCTTTATGCAAGTGTCAACAATCATTGTCATCCAGCAGATCTATGTGGTCCATTCATGGCAAGACACTAAATCAAGCAGATTTTCAAGCGATACAAAGGAAATCCATCATGATCTTCGTGGTGCAACAACAAGCAGTTAGAGTTTATATAATTGCCAATAAGTATCTGGTTTAAGCAAGGGTAGCAATCACACTAAATCTGAATCTGTTCTACTCTTGGTGCAATCAAGTAGTGGCTGTTTTAGTGCCAAACGCATTGTGTGGATGTTTTGGCATCATCAAGCGGTGTGCACAATAAGGCTCGAACATTTAAATTGCTTAAGCAGTGCACTATTGGTGCAGTTTTCCAGTTTCTTGGTGCAAAATTGGATGCTTAAGGTTTGTCTTCGTTATTTGGTGCAGTAGAGACATGCTTGACAACATCAAGTGCAAGTTGGTGTAGTGAAAATTTTGTGCAACAACCAAAGTCCTCTTGTAGTGATGTAGAGGTGCCAAGCGGTGCAGCAAACAGGGATGCCCATTTCCTTTTGACAACAAGTGTTCTGATCCGAGCGGTGGAAAAGTCTTGCCACTTTATTTTTAGTGAATTTGGTGCAGCAAATTTTTGGTCATAGCGGTAGCATCTTTCTAGTTTCACTGGTGCAACCTTTCTTTCAAGTACGTTTTAGCAGCCACCACACTCCCCTTTGTAGCAGACAATTCATTAACTCTTGGACAAATATGTGAAAGAGTGGATGAAGGGAAAAGTGGTTCAATCATTTAGCTTAGTGGTGTGCAATCGGTGGCAACAACTCATTTAAACTAAGCAATGGAGTTTAGTTTAGTTAGTACGTAGCAGCAGCATTACAGCAACCAAATACGGACGAATTCAATCAGTGTAGCGTGTTGTAGAAATGTGAGTTAACCATTTTTGGTGCAGAAATTCAAGCATTATCATATTTGAATTGGTGGACTTTGAGAGCAGCTGGAATAACCACCCAACTTAACTAGCAGTTGTAATTTTTTGAATTGGCTCGATGGTAGTGTTCCTTTGGTGCAGGACAGTTTGGTTCAACTGGACACGTTTGGTTGAACTAGCTTCTATATGCAAATTTTGATCTTTTGATTGGGAGGTGCAGTTGTCACGTAAATTGTTTAATGCAGCAGCTGGACCAATCCAAAAGACGCAAGTGCTACTGGTTTGTTCTCTTTGGTGGCGTGATTGAAGGTGCCAAAAAAAAGACGTGGGTGCTCCTAGTGATTTGGTTTGTGTTGGAGTGCCCTGCCGTGAAAAGTTTTGGTAGAGTTGGTTTGTTGGGGTTTTCTTTGTGGTGCTTTCGGTGCACATTTGTATTGACTTTGGAAAATACAAGTGTCACTATTGTTTCATTAAAAAAGTTTGAGTAGTAGTAGGTAGTGGTCGTTGAATGTGTTTTCAGCAAAGGACAACCAATCAATTGTGAACCTTGAGGTGCATTAAATATCTCTAGCAGAGGCTCCCTACATAGAACCCGGAGGAGTGCATAGTGGATGTCTGAAACATTGTCATCCCTTTGTTTTGGGAACGAATTGAGCTGATTTTGGATGTTGTTATGATTACTCTCCATTGTGCATATGGTAATTATTCTTGTCAATATAAGTCATTTTCTTGAATTTCTAACTTTGTTTGAGTCTTTTGTCAATCAATTCTCTCTGAGTTTTATTTTCCCTTGCATTCTTGTGTTATGGGACAATGTACCTTGAGCTAAATTGTTGAAAGTATTGCTTGTGAAAGTTTGTTTCACACTTCCAGTAGTAATTCTAAATACTTTGTTTAGATTACTCTTGTCTTTTAAAGTGCTTTTCTCATTGTCAGGGTCTTAGTTTGTCACATATTCACTCTTTTTTTATTAACCCTTTTCTTGCTTTTGGTGCTTTTTAGTTTGTCTTTAAATTTCCTTGGTTTTTCCTTAGAGTTTTCCTTTCCTTGGCTTCCGGATTCTTGCTAACCACTTACTGTGTTTTGTGTTAGTTCTTGTTTCCTCTCTTTCAGTACAAGAATTAGCATTTTGGAGCACTTCACAATGTTCCATGCACGTTCGACCTTGATAGATGATATCAATTTCATTATGTCCAGAATTATCAAGCTGAATAGCAAACTTGGAAAACTTAGAAGGGAGCACAAACATGATAGAAGATCCTTGCCAAGCGACAAAGCAAGTGCTATTAGGTGCACTAAGTGTGAAGGATATGGACACGAAAATTATCAATGTCCTAATTGGAACACAAAGTACATGACTCTTTAAGAACTCCAGGATTACATTGTATACTTGAAAGATGTGAAGAGGAGTGTAGGCAAAATCTCGAAGTTAGACAAGAGAGAGAGCTAAATGAGAGAAAGAAAAGAGCTAGAGATGAGAGGAAGAGAACAGAAGATGAAAGAGCTTAGAGAAAGAAAAGAGAAAGAGCTAAAAGAGCGAGAAGAGAAAGAACAAAGAGCAAAGGAAGAAGAAGAACAAAGATAGAAACACGAGAATGAGTCTTTCCTCACACCCTTGACATGCATGGTTGAGATGAAATCCTTAAAAGGGGGTGATAATGTGTTAAATTGTTGTTCCCATTGACATCATGATTTTGCATTTTTATTAGGAACACTTACTAACCCCTCTCTTTTTGTCTTAATGCCTAGGGAAGACTTATACATTAAGGAGCAATGACATAAGCAATGGGGTGAGGGAAAGATGATAGAAAAGGCATCAACAACATGGGCAACACATGAACCTGACTTTAATCATCTGCTTGTGTGTTTGTCTTATCCTGAAAATCCTAAGGGATTTAAGGGACCCTCTTTTTATATTATGATTACTATGGGATGTTTTCCTTTTTGTTTCACTGTGAATAGTATAGTTGTGTTGAAACTTTTTGATGTGTTCTGTAGGTTTATCTTTGATCCTGGAGGACAATCTCCAAGCACCTTGATTATAAGAGATTGACCTCTCCCACGATTTCAATCTCATTTTTTGACAACATTTTATTTTTGTCTTTAGATTATTTTGGTTTCGTATGCTTTCAGCATTTATTTGTGTGTTTTTGTTGTAGGTAATAAAGTGCTAAAATTCGAGGTCAAATTTTCTCCAACCCGGAGGCAATGATGGAGGCGTGGTTCGGGATCGTCAAAAGGATTTCAGAGCAGTTGATGGGATCATGCCTAAGACCTGCAAAGAGATCTCAGATTAGCTTCAGATCATGGAATAAGAACTCTTATATCTTTTGTAATGTTTTTGTTTGGGCTTTACTGGACCTTTAGTTATGTTGGGGCTGTTGGTGTTTCGGCCATAATTATATAAGTCCTTGTGAGACACATTTGTATTCAGATTTGAGTTATATGAAAATTTGAATTTTCTCTCAAGTCTTGAGGTTCTCCTCAAAACCACTGATCCTTATCTTTGAATCTTCGATTCAAAGTGATGGATCTTCATCACTTATCTTGGAACCTCCTCCAAGTGGCATGATTTCCTCCCGTTCCGCAAAAATCCCCAATCGACGTCCTCCATTTTCACCCTTTTCGTTTTAGGGTTCATACCCATTTTCGTTCTAAACGAATTTCACCCCAAATCTGAGACGATCCTTCATCAGGCTACCTCAAATGCTTTTCCATGAGCCACTAGTTTCTTCGTTGTACCATCCCAAATATATAGCTAACATGGATGAGTGTCATCCATGTCATCCCCTGGTATGGGTGGAGCTTAACAACTCCTTTTTTCGCTTCTACCTGCTAGAGTCAATAATTTATTATGTTATTCAGTTATTTCATTAAATATCATTTATTCATTTCATAACTTATAGAAAAAAAATTAATTTTACCCATGGGAGGCATAAATGGTTCTAGTTCTGGTGGAGGATCCAAGTGCGGACGGATGCAATAATTCTTGAATTGGTGCATAAATTTTTTAGTCACCTTCCTAGTATTTCTTTCGTCAGTCTTTCTATATAATCAACATCGTGTCTGCATGAAGACTGACAAGAGGATCAACAGAAAAAATGGCGTATGTCGACTCCTAATCCAGCACCACACACACGTCCAGGGTGCTCAGGCCGTCCAATTGCAACAGGAAGTATGTCATGACGACCTTCTGGAGTGAATCCTCCTTAGGAGCTCTACTCAACCAATGATGCCTACAATGTAACAAAGAAAAGTTATAGAAAATCATACAATATAAAAGAAATTATAGAAATGTTGTATCTTACAATTTTCTCGGCGATTTCTCTTGCACATTCAGAATTGTAGCTGCCCGATGTGTGTAGACGGGCTAACTTCTACTTTTCATGACAGGATTGTGGTGAAGGAGGCTCTGGATCTTCACCCTTAGAATGTGGGGGCCTAGATTTTTTCTTTTCTGACATTATCTTCTCTTCAAGTTTTCTATACCCATCATGAGACAATATGTGCGGATTTTTATTTTTAGCACTTATACTTTGAGTCTTTTTTCTCTTTTCCTGTAACATATAAAACCCTTTTGTGAATTAGTTGAAATTGTACACAATTATCAATTGAGCAATTGATGATTTCAAATAAACATACCTGTCATCCCTCAGATGTCCGAAGATCAAGAAACTGACGTTAGGTCTCTTCATCAATCTTATTGTATTTGATTAATGGATTTTCATTCTTAGATGTATACTTGGTCTTAAAACCATAAAATTTCTAAGCCACCAATGACAAACATTTATGTTTAAGCGTCATCATATTTGGAATATCAAATGTTTGCTGCAATATAGAAAATCTCATCAATAATATTTAACAAATTATCAATAAAATCAAACTATAAGGTTAATAACATATGGAAGCTTGAAATTCGTGAGCCTCTTTGCCTTCATCATGTGGTCACGGATGGTGTATATCCAGTCCACCATAACACCATTTTTAATGCAGTACATCATCACAAGATCACCTTCATTCAAGGTTGCATGATGACTCCCCCTTGGCATGATGATCTTGGTCACCACCATGGCTAACACCCTTTCCTCCACATGTATCCTTCCCACATGTAAATTTCTAGTTTGCTCACCTTGATTACGCACACATTGGTTGAAGTATTGCACCTTGTAGAATTCATCCATTGCACTAGTTTCACCCTTGCGAGCTTGCACACCTCTTTGCCTTAGGCTAGCCACATCCTTCCATGTTTGCCTAGTGATTTCCATCTCCACACCTTTGACACTTGTTTGCCTGACGGTACAAAGCCAGCGCCGGGCGGTTCTTGATTCCGTGAAAAATATGAAAAACAACGTTTTTCGTGAATCAGAGCACTACTCATCTCTGGTATGGCGCCTAGCGGCAACCAAGTTACCGCTAAACGGTTCCTGCTGCTCCAAGAACCCCAATATTCTTCCTACACCTACGAACCTTAGTCCATTCACGACAACTCTGGTTTCCATCAATTTGTCACTCAATAGGTCGTACTTACATATTTAGGTTCATGGTTCATTCCTAAACTTCCTATCTAAGATATTTACTTAACAATTTCCCATTTAATTTCATGTAACTTTGAGAATCACCAATCATCAACCCTTAAATTCACATTCATACAATTTCCCCCAATTATTATCCAATTACTGCAGAATTATAATGATTCTTAATACTCCACAATCCATACGTATACGCATTCCATTTCTTCTTGTTTAACTTCGTTCTAGAATCCCAAAAACATCAAAATTGAGCGCAATAGGCTCGCGTCGCCTGGCGGTTTGATCATCTCTGCCAGGCTCTTCATTCAAAAACCCAAAAATTGGGTTAGCATCCATATGTCACCTAGCGGTCAGGCTCGTATTGCCAGGTGGTTCCTCGTCTAGAACCTAGAAACAAAAAAACAAGGTATGAGTTGTCTGGCGGCTTTGCAGGCTTGCCAGGCGATTTCTGGAAAATTTCCAAAAACGTGAATTTCCATAGTTTTATCACAATTCATGCATCCAATTATTCAATCAATCATGCAATATAAATAACACAAGTAAAAATAACGAAGTCTAGCTCCCCTAACCTGGATATCCTTGCTCCCAAGACAATTTGTTGCAATTGTTTATGATCTCCAATGGTCTCCCTTGACTCTCCACCTAAAAACTCTAAATCTCTCTGCAATTCAACTCTAGTGCTTTGAAAATCTGCAGCCCACTACCCTCACTGTAACATCCTGTCAAGATATTACAGATTTAGGTAATTAAAATAGATAAAATCATAAAGACATCGCATTTAGCAATAATACCTCATTTCCCAAAAGCGTAGGAAATTTAAACTTTTACAAATTCCGATTATAAAACCAAAATCCATAATTGCAAAAGCGAAATAATCCAAAAACATCTCATAAGAGTTTACAACTTATTTCCAAAAACAGAAAATATATAAAAAGCTTCCCATGCTATCCCCTCTCCGTGGCTAACTCTCACCAGCACCACCTACATCAAGATCATCTGCTCACGTGTATCGCGCACACGATCATCGCCAAACACAAGCAGATAGGGTGGGCTTAATAGATAAAGAATATAAAAATTGTATACACATATACAACACACCATTATGAACAACACAATCATCCCAAATGAATTCCATCCTTTTAATTCATACCACCTGACCACACCCAGGTTATTCGTGTTCTACATCTTCTAGTGATTACTTTAAGATGACTTGCTGCCATACCTATCGGCCACAACCGATAGAGCACGTGCGGGAAACCATGTTACAAATCATACACCGTAACGCCACGTGGAGTTCCCAAATACGAACATAGTTCGCAACATCCCAAGACTACCAAACTCGTCAGTCAACAACTAAGGAGGGCAATCTATCTGGACCCATCCTTACTGGTCACAACCAGCACACTCACACCGACAACACTCGCCAACCCGAGCAACAAATCAAGAGTTCCTCGTGTTCATCCGCCATACCGAGCCACAACACAAGAGATGTTATTCTGAACCACAACTCAAGGAATACTACGTGCTTTAACCCCTATCCCAAGCCACAACTCAAGGGATACGTTTCGAGCCACAACTCAAGGAACACCAACAATCCCACCTTTGAAGCATCACCAAAAGCCTTGTAGATCACGCCTACAGAATCAATCACCAAAGGTTGCTGTAGCAAAATCGCCTAGCGGGGGACACGTGTCGCCAAGCGCTACCCGCTTCTAGACTGCCTATCGGGGGACGCATATCGCCAGGCGCCAAGCACCTCAGAACCACTCAAAGCAGTAGATACCGCCTGGCAGACCTCCTCTCACCGCCAGGCGCAACCATACCAATTACTCTCTATTTTCGCATCTACCGCCTGGCGAACTTATCCCTACCGCCAAGCATCACGAGTCTCCAGACCTCCATGTTTTGACACTTTCGCCTAGTGGGGCCTAGCTCATCGCTAGGCGACATACCAGTAATCACGCACTACTGGGTTTTTTTTTTCCTCAATTCTGGTTCGGCCCCATGACAGATAGCACTCTATCCTAGTCCAACTAGAAGTGAACTTTCCCAATTAATCACTTTCACTCATCAGCAAGTCACCTAATACCAAGGTTCTCAAGACTAATTAGGTTCTCCCACCTAAGTTTGCAACTCAATGTACTGATTTAAGTATAGTCTTACTAATCCAAATAGACCACTGTTAGCTTCTCGCAGCTACTCTATTTGTATTTATCCCATATTAGCTAAGCCTATACCAGACTTCCTATGGTTTAGCAATCATAATCTAGTCCTATATATATCACATGCTACCAACCTTGGCACATTTCAATTAGTCATACAACCCCACATTATCTCCTATCAATAATAATGATACCACAACAAATTACATAACACTTTTTTCCCACTCTAACTACAACCCTTATTGTACCAAGTGACATTTTCCCCTCATTCAACTCATCGCATTCATACTTCCAACTCCCACACATCATCACTAATTCTCATATCTAATTAATGCACCCAATCCTACCTTATCAAGAACCTGATTTTCCCCAAAAATCTCAGCACCAGCAAAAGTCCCTCAGACATTCACAATGGTTGTCTTTGCGATGGCACCTGGCGGCAGCCCTTGTGTCGCTAGGCGGTGCCCACAGTTTCTAGTTTTCCCAGAAATGCTTCAACCTGCAAAACCTCCCAACCTCTCGAGTTGGTTTTATGCCGGCCCAATTATTCCAGAGCCCATGAGGATTACCTTTCATTTGGACTAACGCACAAACCCCACTCAATGGTAACCAATCTTTCACTAGAATTCACCACCAATTGAACTCATAACATTTAAACCCTAAACATTTTAGCCCTAAGTCACATATGCACTGTTCCATCGAATCGAGTCCTTAATCACCCTAAACTCAATGAAGTTTCATATCAATTCATCACCAAACAATTAAATTTAGCTCCCCATTCGATCATAATCACTCCAGACCCCACAGATTATCAAAATTTAGCTGAACAAATTCGTACCGCCTGGTAGAAATTCATCACCGCCACGTAGTTCATCAGAGAAACCCATAAATGGGTTATAGGCTTGCGTCGCCTGGCAGTTCCTCCAGGAAACCAAGAAAACGCACAAAAATGGTATAACTTGCCTGGCGGGCTATGTATAGTCGAGGTTCATGCATAATTATCATATATTTATCATACAATTCATGCCAAGACATAAAATTTACGTGGAAAACTCCCCTAACTTGAATTCCTTAGCTTGAACTTTGGCAATTGAAATCCTCCCTACACCAAGTACCCATTTAGCCTCCTCTCAATCCAGCCCCCAAAAACCTCACTCAAGCCTCACCAAAAACTCAGAATTTGTGCTCTGTTTTTAGGTATAATTTCAGCCTTGCAAAACCTTTCCTGTTACCCCAATTTTTCCTTTTAAATGGTGCCTTAAAGCTAGGTCAATTAACAAAACGAAAATGCAACTTAATTGATTGTTAATGGCCATTCATTATCTCATTATGGGTTGTTTTACAGCCACTCTTGGCTGCTAATTCAGTTAGGGTTTCCTTTAACTGTTCTAATCCCATCCAAAACTAACATTAGAAAAAAGAAAATTTAATTTGGGTTCACCAAGGCTTGTATCCCTAACCATGCTAATGCCAAGTCAATGCCAAACCATCATGCCAATTCATGTTGCTTGTTAGCTAATATAATTCAAGTATTATATCATTCTAAAACATGTCACATATATAACAAAACAATAATAAATAAATAACACAATTGACATACATAAGACTTGAACCCAAGCCCTCTCACACAATCAAAGTACTCTCAACCATTTGAGCTAGTACTTTTTGACGTCATACAATTTAGAATTTAATGCCATAAAGGCTCCCACTACCCGCATTTATTAATTATTTATTTATTTAATTAATTAAATTTCGTGGGTCTTACGATTTTCAACCCTTCCTTGGCTGCCCATTCAACTAGGGTTTCCTCCACCCTTTCACATTCATGCTAAAAATTAGTTTAGCAAAAAGAAAGCTTAATTTGGGTTCACCAAGGTTTGAACCCATAACCCCTCAATCACAAAGTCAATTGCACAACCAATTCATGTTTCATGATAATTCTTATAATTCTAAGGTTTTATTATCACTCAACATGATCATGCACATAAATAAAATAATAACAATTAAATAACACATAAATGACATACATAATACTCGAACCTAAGTCTTGTCACACACAACTAAGTACTCTCAACCACTTGAGCTAGTACTTTTCCACATCATAACAATCTCCATTAAATGCCACAAAGGCTCCCCTACCCGTAATTATTAAATAATTATTTATTTAATTATTTAAATTTCACGGGTCTTACATTGCTCAAGGATGCCTAAGTTCTATGTCCTCAACCACGACATGCGAATCACCTTAGGAAGGATTATTTGTTTCCTATTGATTTCAATCAAGAAGGTTTGAATTTTTTCTTCATGGCCTTCAAACCATACTTCAAGCCTTCCATGATTCAAGGCATTGAGAGAGGATGGAGTAGGTGGGGTGGAGTTTCATCATCTCAGGGGGTTATTCGTTGTCTTCCAGGCGTGGTGAATTGTAGGCTTGGCTCTTGTTCGCAGATGAGAATGTTAATGCATGATGCTTATGCAAGTATTTATAGAATTAGCATGTTGATTTTCAAAATCAGTCAATTAATTTGTACAAATTTTCTGGTTTCAATGCAGTACATGAAATCACAATCAATTAAATGTAAGGGAATTTATATCAGAGTATGCAATGATATGTTTCCCGTGCATTTTATGAATAATCCACTCACAAACAGTACACATCTAATGCATGTAGATTGGAAATCATCTAATTAAAGCACTTTATGGTCAATTCAATCTAAAAAGTTGATTTTAGTTGATGTAATAGCTGATAGATGTTGCTACTATAGTCCAAAAATAGCCATGTAATGGATACTTTGACTGGGTCAATTAATTAATATCAATTCAAGCAAATCCACATCAGCATAAGTGATTTTAACACATAAAAATACAGAGTTAGTTGACTAAAACTGTACCAAACAACTGATTTTGGTGTCGTGGTAGTTTTAAGTGAAATCTATGTGTTTATTTTGCAGTTTTAGCTGACTAATAATTTCATATCACATGAAATTCACACCAAACCAATTTAATTGAAATATATGTGTTGTTTTATGAGAATTAGCAAAATGAAATAGTTTCAAAACCCAAATTATGTAGATTTTAACAGTTTAAAAGAAATCTATGTATTGAATTTGCAAATTTAGTCAACTAAAATATCGGAAAATACCAAATTATGCAGATTTTACCACTTTAAATGCAACACACACATGATCTAATAAAATCAACAAACCAAACAGATATCAACATACATTCTTCATGTCATGAATACCTAATTCAGTTCTAAGCTTATTAAATATATCACGTTCAAGTGGTTTAATGAATAAATCCGCCAATTATTTTTCAGTTTTCACAAACTTGATTTCAATAACACAATTTTGAATATGATCTCTTATGAAATGATGCTTGATTTCAATGTGTTTAGTTTTAGAATACTGAATTGGATTCTTAGTTAGATCGATTGCACTTGTATTGTCACAATAAAGAGGTACCTTTTCTAGTTTTACACCATAATCGATAAGGTGATACTTCAACCATATTCTTTGAGCACATGCATGTCTAATTGCTATGTACTCAACCTCAGTTGTAGATAGTGCTACACATGCTTGCTTAATGCTATTCCATGAGATTAGGCTTGATCCAAGTAGATGGCATGTGCCACTTGTGCTTTTCCTATCCAATTTGTACCCTGCATAGTCAGAATCTGAAAAACCACTAAGAACAATGTTAGATTCATTAGGATACCATAATCCAACATTAATTGTCCCTTTTAGATACTTGAGAATTCTTTTTGCACCTTTGAAGTGTGATTCCTTTGGATTGGATTGAAACCTTGCACACAAGAAAATACCAAATTGAATATTTGACCTACTAGCGATTAGATATAGCAAAGAACCAATTAACCCTCTGTATTCGGTTGAATCAACTTGTTGTCCTGCTTCATCTCCATAAGGCAACTTGTAGCAATTGGAGTGACAACCTCTTTGCAATTCTCCATTTTGAACTTTTTCAGTAGGTCAAAATAGTATTTTGACTGGCTTAAAAATGTTCCATGCTTGAGTTGCTTCACTTGCATCTCTAGGAAGTAGGTTAGCTCACCCATCATAGGCATCTCAAATTCTCCCCGTATAGCTGCAACAAAATCTTCACACATGGAGTTATTATTTGATCTAAACATTATATCATCTATATATACTTGAACAAGTATACATCACTTGCATGCTTTCTAATGAAAAGTGTTTTATCAAATGCACCACTAGCATATCCTTTAGATAAAAGAAAGTTGCCAAACCTCTCATACCATTGTCGTGGTGCTTGTTTCAAACCATATAAAACCTTTTTCAATTTGAAAACATGATTAGGATAAAGGTGATCTTCAAAGCCAGGGGGTTGTGATACATACACTTCTTCATTTAAGAAATCATTCAAGAATGCACTTTTCATATCCATTTGAAAAAGTTTGAAATTACAAATGCATGCATATGCTAACAATAACCTCACAACTTCTAGCCTAGCTACAGGTGTATATGTTTCATCAAAATCAATACCTTCCTCTTGATTATAACAATGTTACCATTTTCATCCATTGCATCAGGTTCATGAAAGTTCAAAGAATATCTTCAATTTTTTAGCTTTTTAGCTATACAACATGGCACAAAATGCACATGATGCTTATTGCACAACAAGGTTCCAAGACTTGGATGACCAACTCCATAACGTTCATGACCTCCTCTCCAATGTCTACAATAGAGACAACCCTAGGAGTGAAAGAAAGGGATGGCTCATAGGTCATGCATTGCATTTTCATGCTGCATTTTGTGTGTCTGATGTCTGTTCCAGTATTTTAATTGGCTATTTTCTCATTTCAGTCGACTAATTATATCAGTTTTTAGCTTCATGTTATATATGTCCTTTCTGTTTCAGTTCTAGTGTGTTTGTATTTGTATCAGTTGCCCTAATACACCCCTATGTTACTGCTTTAATGAAAATTTTCATCTTTCCAAATTGATCTATGCATTTACTTTCATTTGATAAATCCAAAGGGGGAGAAAAATGAGTTAAAATGAGTAAAAGTGTGCTAGATTTGGAAAACTTGGAATAAATTAGTTGGAATCATATAATACTGCAAAATTAATCTAACATCTGAAGTTAAATCATATTATTAGTGATAGGGGGAGCATATGCATATGTGATATGTATGTATGCTTGTGTGCTTTTGCTTGGTTGTATATTTGGAATATTGGTATCTTGTATGCAAAAGTCTTTTTAGGTTTCTCTATGGATCTTAGCTCATCAATTCAACCCGAGGATGTTGGCTTCATCAATTCAGGGGGAGATTGTTGGCACAAACAAGCTTAAAGCAAAAAATTGATAAAGCCATGTGCATGAAGATCTTAAGTGTTTGATGAAGATTGATGAAGATTCATATGAAGATTATGTTTTAGTGTGTTAAATCTGTAAATAACATGTTAAATGTAATGTGTTAGTGTTATATCATGTTGGTAGGCTATATGACATAGGTTAGATGTCTTGTGTGCCTTAGTGTGTCACTTTTAATTTGTTAAAATTGGGTTTAAAAGGTTAAAAGGCTTGTTGTATATAGTTTGTGGTATGAATGCATTCAGTCAGTTGAATTATTTTTCAATCGACCGATTTCACTTAAGTCAGGTGAAATCAGCTGATTGTACGAAATATTTAATCGACTGTTTTCACTTAAACCAGACTATATAAGTTGTGTTTTCGCGAGCAGAGGTGCGAATCTGAGTTTTTGAGCATGAAATTTTGTCATTCTTCTCTGGAAAGCTCTCTTTCTACAACACACAGCTGCAACTCCTGTTTTGAAGATCTTGGTTGATCTTGGAGGCAATTTGGCTTATGAGTAGCTTGAAGAACACATGTATGGTTGGCTAGGGACAACCACCATCAGATTTGGATGTTCTTGTGCCTCTGGATGGTTTGCCTGATGTGATTTCAGGTCTGCAAGTGTGATTTTTGTAGGGTATGTGTCTAGATTTTTGTGAGTCAAAAATCTTGTGAGTTTTGTTGTTCAAAAGTGTAATCTTACTGTTTGATTTGTAAAACTTTTGAACATAGTGGAAACCAGGCTCAAGTTGTCCTAGTAAACTGGATGTAGCTCTACAATTAAGTGAACCAGTATAAAAATAGTTGTGCATTCTCTTTCCCTCATCTCACTCTCTTTGAAACTCTTTAAAAACCCAAGAAAACCAAGGTATTTGATATTTGATGTGATTTAATGCGTTGTTGTGTAATCTGAGGCTGTATACTTGTTAAAAATAATGATTGGAACAAGTCTTGTATGTAAGAGATTGTTGTTTGAGTTGGATTTGCGAATTCTGAATTCTACATAATTCTCCAGTATTTTAGCCAACTGATTTGTCTTTTTAATCGACTGTTTCATAATATCAAAAACAATTTAGTCTGCTGTTTTATATTTTAATCGACTGAAAGTGTACTGGTCTGTTGCACTTACATCCAAACTTTTCAATCCATTAGATTCAATTGAAAAGACGTTTTAGCTTTTGAAAAAGTTTTATAAAGCCAATTCAACGCCCGCCCCTTCTTGGCTAAACTCACCATTTCAAAACTAACAAACACAACTTTAAAACCTTTGTCACACAATTGGCTTATACTTAACAAATTGTGCTTCAGCCCTTCAACTAGAACCACGTTGTGGATGTTGAATGAGGCTCCATTGCTTATGAATCCACTTCCAAGTATCCTTCCTTTGTTATTGTCACCATAAGTCACAAAGCCTTTTTCTTTTAGTTCCAATTTTGTAAACTTTGACTTATCACCAATCATATGCCTCGAACAACCACTATCTAGGTACCATAGGTCTTTCTTTTCTTGATTTATGACCTGCAAAACAACATAGCATTACATGGTACGCTTTGATAGTTTTGCTCCAACATGGTTATGCCTTTCTAGATCCTTTTGGGAGCCATTTCATAAATCCCTTAGGTATATCATATTTTCTAGCATAACAATTCTTAAGAACATGACCTTTCTTCATACAATAGTTGCAAGAAATGAATGGCATAACATTTGGCTCACTCTTGGAAAAGAAACTAGAGAACTTCTTGGCTTTCTTTTCATGGATGGGTGTATAACCAAGTCCAGCCTTTCCGAAAACACAATTTTGCGAGCCAAGAACAACTTTCAAGTTTTTTTTTCCTCTTGTGAACTTTGCATAAGTTTTCAAAAGATATTTCACTTGATTTTTCAAAGTAGTGCAGTTTTCACAAGGTTTTATAGCCAATTGTTTTTCAGAACAATCGACTGAATTACTGTAAATTACTACCAAATGTTCAAAATCAGTTTTTAAGTCGACTATTTCTGATTCTAGTTGGCTAACTTTTTTTTCTAGCCAGTTATTTAATCCTTTTAGTTGATTATTCATGACAACAACTTTGTTAGCCTTACTATGCAATTCTTCAAAGTCATGCAACAATTGATAATAGTCATTTTTATCTTAAGATGTCAAGGAGCTTACTTAGCTTGATGAGGATGATTCATATCTGGCCTTGAGACATATATATATGCTTCCTCACTTCCTTCTTAAGATGAAGTACTTGTTGAATCATCATTGTCCTCCCAAGCTATTTAGGCACGTCTTTCCTTGCCTTTTTCTCCTTTTTCCTGTCCCCAACCTTCTCGTTCTCTTTGTTAACATTAGGACATTCAGTCTTGATATGTCCTTGCTTTCCATAATTATAACATGAGAATTTAGAAGTATTACTTGAATCATTTTGTTTAGAAATGTACCTCCTTTGGTTACTGATGAGTGCGTATTTTTGTCCTCATTCAGTGTTTAATTCTGGGTATTTAATTGAATTTATGTGCTTAAAGAGTGATTTAATTGATAATTCTGATAATTAGGCTATTTGAACTTGTGTGATAAAAATGTCTTAAAAAGTAATTTTTAGCTGCATAAATTATTTTTGGATATTTTAACGTTTGTTGATGCAGCTGAAGTTAAGATTAAGCTTATTTAAAGGTGGAAAAATAAATTGATTGAAATTACAAAACACCTTTAAATAAGGATAAAATCAACAAGTTCTGGAAGAATCACTTCTGCACCCCAGTTTTTACTTATACACTCCCCTCTTCCAAAATGGGCTACAGAAAATCTACTTCTACACCCTTGCCTTTGTCTATTTTCACCCCTCTTTCCATTCATAAACCATGATGACACGTGTCATAATCCTCCACTTATTAAACTACCAATTAGAGAATGACATGTGGCAGCATCCAAGCACTCAAAATTCAGCCAACCAAATGGTGGCACGTCATCATCTTCATCTCTCCCATGAGAAACCCTAATTTCTCCTCAAACCCTAGCCGCCACAATGTCGGCAGTCGCCGCCGTTCACCATGTTGCCAGAGAACAGAGAAGTCGACCACCAATTTTCTGAACCATATCAGATCCAGATTTGCACCAACTGTTCGAACAATCGCCATGGAATCATCTTTCATCTCGCGCATCTTCATTCTCCACCATTAGAAACGCGAACCATTGATGCTGGAATAGACCTGCACCAACACAGCAGCGGAAACCATTACACCAAGCTTGACAAGCCACCACTGCAGCACCGTCAACCACCGTGCAACAGTAACGAGCGCGCAACCATCACCACACATCTGTAATGATGCCATAGACCACCTCTCGTCAACCAGCAACAACAACATTCACGCATCTGCTCCGCTCGTCGAAAACCTACACCATGGCCACCGTAGACCTACAACCAAAATGCACAACCAGATCAGACCAGCGCATCCACCATGACCTCTAACTTCGCCGGAAAACTGAACCATCCCTGCACCATCTTCATAGCCACCGTGACCAGCAGCATTTCTGCAATTGTTCGAGCAACCAAGTCCCCGGAATACTGCAGTAGCACGTCCACCAGATCTACACTATGCTCGAACATCTGCGCCGCAACCATCACTGCAGCGTTCACTCACCTCGCCGGAGAAGAAAACGGAAGTGCAGTCATGGCAACCATCAAAGAGACCAAATATGCAGCCTCACTCATTCCTCCATGGTGGAAACCCTAATTTGGAGAGAGAAAGTGCACTCTGCCACGTGTTAATCTACTATTGCACAGTCAAACAGGTCAACAGGTCAACTAGTCAACGCAACAGTCAAATCTGGTCAACTCTGGTCAAATTCTGGTCAATACTGTAAAAATGTTTAAATAAGAGGGGAAGATTTGGAAATTGGACAGAAATGAAGTTGCTAATTAATTAAAGATAAAATATTTCAGCAACAGAACAAATAAAGTCCAAATCCAGTCGAAGTTCTATATAAAGAGACCAAAGGGGGAAACAGAAAGGAACAAGCTCGGCACGTCAGAATTGAGGAACCCTTAGGGGGACCTAATTTCTTTCTCTCTCTTTTCTTCTCTCTATTCTTCATTCTTTATTTTGGATTCATGGAGTTTTAAACTTCTTGGGTTGATTCCATTGTAATTTCTTAATTGGATTCTGAGGTTAGATCAATTAATTTCTTTGTTCTTTTTATTATTGTTGAGGTTTTAATTCATCTATGTCTTTTATCTTTGAATCACG
>Ga0214545_1001824_pt1 | contig 40576 bp, 16 predicted proteins | sample CNSS4metaG_FD_160064 | JGI IMG/M metagenome (GOLD analysis project Ga0214545, IMG submission 160064) | Root nodule microbial communities from cowpea collected in UCLA plant growth center, Los Angeles, California, USA - CNSS4 | ecosystem: Host-associated > Plants > Roots > Nodule | place: USA... | reverse complement strand
ATAATTTTTGAAATATATTTTTTTATATATATATATATAAAAATATTTTTTTATATATATATATATATATATATATATATATATATATATATATATATAACAAACGTTTCTCGAAATTTCTACGACCTAAAAATACAAGAGTGTTTTGTACATTTTATATAGAAAATAATTTTCTTTAAATTCTGAAATGAACATTGGAAGATGTATTTTTGTTGGGAAAGATCCAAGTGAGTTAAAATTTTACATTGAATAAAAAAAAACAAAATTAAAATTAAACACTATAAGATGAAAAAGATCCATAATCCATTAATTTTGCATTAAAAAATATATTAAATGTCTTATATATATAATTACAATTTCTCGATTACTAAAATTTATATTATTAAACCTTCAAATTTATCATTCATTAGTAAACTATTGGTATTTTTGGCGAACTTATGAATAGAATAAAAGGCCATAAAGAAGTGGCCCAGTAGGGGCAGGTCAAGACAAAGCCAACCCTCACCAAACAACACTCACGTTCTTGTTCTATTTAAATCATTCAGTTTTCTATAAAAAAAATCTTTAACATGTTGATGTTTATTTAAAATTTAAGAAAATAATAGAATAAAGGAAATAACTATAACTTTCTTCAAATATGTATCGGTATAAAACAAGGAAATTCTGAGGGTAGGAAGGAAACCTACTGAGCCTAACAAGACGGGCTAAGCCCAATAAGTATCCAATAATGTAAAACAAAAGCTCAAGAAAATTACAATATTAAATTTAGGGTTATATATATAATGATTTTTATCTTGTTTCTAAATTGAATATATATTTATTTTTTATTATACTTTTTGAAAATAATGTAAAGTATTTTCTTTAGCAATTAATTATAGTATAATGTATTATAATGAAATGAATATATATTTAATTTAAGAATGAAACATTTTTTTTTTAAAATAGATCGAAATCGAAACCTATATTTAATCATTATATTTATGTTTTTTTTTGTATAAATAATTGTTTATATAAATAATGAAATATGAAAAGTTCACATTCAATAATGTGAAATGCTTTCATTTCAATATTTTCATACAAATAAAGTATTTATGCGTATTAAACTATTAATTTATTATTTTGAATTTAACTTTCGTAGTTTTATTTGTTTTGAAATTTGATTTTCTGAACATTTTTTTAAATTCTAAAGAGGTTATTTTCTAAAAACAAATTGCGAAACATTCATTTTGTTTTACATAGAAAACAAATTCATTACCAACATAACCAAATTTTAATATATTTATAGTATATAATTTAAATAAAAATAATCGTGTTTATCTTATTAAATCCTTGTTTAAAAAGCATTATCTTTTGACAATTCAATTTCTAAGTCACCACCACACACGTGAACTCCTTAGTAATAATAAGTAACTAGTAACCATCATGTAACAGAACTATATATAAAAATAGTTAATGTTTTGGCCTCTTCAATTACTACTTCGATCTATTTAACCCAATTTATAATTCCGAAAAAATAATCCAAAAACAAAGGCTTTCGTCTATTTCCAAGAACTTTCCCTCAGCAATAATTTAAACCCACTGGCTCACCTTTAAATCATCATTTCTCATTTTGAAAATAATAATTCTGTTTTTTCTTAATATATTCTCTTACTAATATGTCTACTTCTTTTACTGGATGAAAAATTAAAATGAAGATTAAATGTATTTATATTTTTTGTAACATCCCAATTTTTAGCAGCTTAAGACTAATAAAAATATGGAGTTTTATCATAGTTTCAAAACAAGTAATTCAGTGTACACAATATATTAATACAATCTTACAAAAGATATGACTATAAAAATATATCACTTATACATTTACACTAAACTGATAAAAATATACCTAAACTGACCACCACTAAAACTCCCACCTAAAATGATGGTTCCTCATCCTCTAGGAGTGCCTCTGACATTGCAACCACATCTACTCCCACCATTAAGGTGATCATCACAAAAGGAAACATACAACACGAGACAGAAACACAAAAAGCAAGGGTAAGCTAATAATGATTTAAAGAATGTTACATTAGAGTAAGAGCATAATAACAATCAATTATCACAAATTCACACAGGAACATTCCAATACTCACACGCCATTCAACTCTAGACTCAATTATCCGTATATATGCAATTAACATCGGACCTCTTGGTGGCTTGTATCGTGTATGATTCCCAAACTCTGCAGAGTTTGGCCTAAGGGGTTATCACCCAATCATCACACCAGGTAAGTCTCCTTCGCGCCAAAGACTTGATCGAGTCCAATGGCTAAGACCTCCTGCTACTCCTCACGACATAACCCATTATACTCTATATGAGCCTTAATGGTTATTGGAGTTTCAGGATACCAACCAAAACTGAGTCATTATGTCTTTGCATACCCTACCTCATCCACACTTAGAACAAATCCATATTCACCCGATCTTACTCAAAGCATACCAAGACAGTCAAAATAATCCATTTCAGATTAGTTAATGCAATGAAACACATCAAAACACCAAACACATGAAATCTGGCAGTCAGCGCTCAGCCTCAGATTCCAACGCTTAGCCTCAGCATTAAAATTTTGTTCCAGACCTGCAGGGGTCCCAGCGCTGGGGTACCGCTCGGCTGGCGCTCAACCTCATTCTTCTCGCATTTTTCAACGCTAGGCACCGCTGGGTTGGCGCTCAGCGCTGATCCTCTCGCATTTTTCAAGACTCGGCCTTGAATTCTGAGGCTCAACCTTGCACCAGAAAACAGTACATATTATAGTTTTCGTTGGGAGATGTTTAACTTGATTTCATGACCCAAATTAGTACCTCCTTGGCAGTGTTGTATATTTTTCAAAATGGTTTTCAAGCAAAGTAAGATGATACTAATTAGAGCCATGATTCAAGTATTCATTTTCCAATTCAACCTCAATTCACACAATGCAATCACAATTTCACTTATACTAAACATTAAACAATTCACATTCCATCACACTTCAAACAATCAATTCTAATTACACACAATTACATTCATTGTATCCTCTAATTAAATTCAATTATCAACTTCCCTTACCTGACAAAGCAACTCCGCAGACCCAAACCGCTCAAAAAACACCAAAACGCATCTAAATCCACAGGATGTTCTATCTACACATAGAAACATCATAAGAACGATCAGGACCTACCATTATGATCACTGATCAACAAAGACTCATATTGATGATTAAAACGTTGCATGCAAGCAGAAGAGAGCTCGGATGCAACAGAACAAAGACTAAAAGAGAGTGGAAACTCAACTTAGGCGAACGGATAAACTGATCTGTCCAATTTGAAGAGCTCGCCGAGAGGATCAATCCTACGGTCTCGGTTCTTCAATCAGACGACCAGAGATAAGTCAAAGAACTCTAGAAAAGTGGTTTCTAGAGATGATGTGTTTTAAAATAATGAAACTAGTTTATAACGATTCTATTTATATTAAAATCTTTTAATATTAAAATAATCGAATTTCACTAATTTTAAACCACTATTACTTTTAAAACGTCCTTTTTTAGGATCTTACAATTTTCATTTTATATCTCCTTATAAAATACTAGTATAAGAGATTTATAGAAAAATATAATATTACTTTTTTAAAATTATTACATGCGTTTGGTTCCCTAATCTTATTCACGCTATTAAAAATATTTAATTTATGTAAATTTAGAGTAAAGTACACTCTTTTATAACTTTTTATCTTATATTCAGTTATTCTATTTATAATTTACGATAATAATAATAATAATTGATATTTTTTATTTAATTTTAGAATAAATATTATCAAGCACATGCTCCGGATTATTATAATCTGAGTAAAAAAAATGTTTTGTTCATATAACTCCTCCAAAATATTAACTGATGGAATAATAGTTTTTTTAATGAAAGTATCACTAAAAGATAGAACTAATATTTCACTAAAAATATCCAAATAAATTAAAAACACTATTTTTTTTCTTAGTTACTTTACATGTACGTAAGAATTAATATAACTTTTTTAAAAAATGGCATTTATTTTAAAGTTATAAAACAAACAAAAACAAACAGTTAAAGCCAATAATAATTTAATAACTATACTCATATATCTCCACTTTATTTTTCATTTTACTCGATCATATACTTATTTCTCTTGTTTTTCTCAAATCAGTTATTATGCGCGGTATATTTTTTTTCTGAGAAGGATATTTTGACTCTTTTTTATCATTTTTATGTTATCACTCATCATATCACAAATTAAAAAAATCAAAATAAATAATTAAAAAAATATTAAAAAAATAGATTAAAAAAATAAAAAATGTCAAAATATTATTATTTTTCCGGCCTCAAATTGTTAGAAGTGTACATGATTTATTTTCTTAAACTCATACAAGTTTTACAAAAATCCCTAAAATTAAATATTTTTTATATTCATTCGAATTACAATTTTAAAGATTAATTTATAGAAAATTATTTTTTAATAATTAAATTTTAATAAGTTATCATATGAGATAATATCTTTTAAGTAATTTTTTTTTATTTTTTTATTTTTTTATATTTCAAAACTGATAAAAGTATATCATATATAGATTATAAAAAACATATCTAATTATTTATTTTAATTTTTTAACAATATGGTATAATAATTAAAAAATGATTAAAATGATGAAGTAAGAGTTCTTAAAAAAAATAAATCAAAATATTATTATTTGTGTCAAAATATCATTTTGTACATTTATTGAACACAATGAGAGAAGTTAGAGCTGAAGTAATTTCACAGAAGTTTCACTCATCAACCACCGTCCTTACTTACAAGTTTTGTTCTCTCCTTAAGCGTCACTTATGCTTCTCAAACACCTCACACCAACATCTCTATCTCATGTGATGTGATCCATAAACAAAATTATCAAGGAGAAAAGAGGGAAAGCCAAAATACTTATCCTCATAAGCATGACTTCAGTGTCACCGGGTCATCGGAGAAAATTCTCCGGTAAGGACCCGCCGAGTTCGCTGCGGGCGGAGAAACATTGGAGCGGCGTTCGCAGGTTCGCACTGACGCTGAAGGTTCCGTTGGATAACAGCGAGTCTTTTCTCCGGCCATCTAAGGTGTTGGTGAACGTGAGCATCGAGAAGGGCGTGGGAGCGGTACAGGTGGTTATATCGCCTGAGGACACCGTCGCCGATCTGATAAAGGCGGCGTTGGCTTCTTACAAGAAGGAGAAGAGGAGACCGTTCTTGAAGAACAATGATCCCAACTTCTACGATCTTCATTACTCTTCTTTCACCCTTCAAAGTAAATAATAACATTGGATCTTATCTTTCTCTTCTTACAATTCGTTTTAGAGATTGATGACAAAGGTTATTTTGATGTGCAGGTTTGAAGGTGGATGAAAAGTTAATGAACTTGGGATCAAGGAATTTTTTTCTATGCTCAAAGCCCACCTCTTCTTCTTGCTCTGAGAAAGAGAATACGGCAATTGATTCTGCATTTCCTTGGATGGTGTTCGTTCCTCTCCTGCTTTAGATTGGGATCATGCATCATCGATGAACAACACGCCCATATCTCAACAACGCCTTGTGTTTTTTTTTTTTTTTTTCAAATACCTTTTTTCAACAACTCTCTCAAATTCTGAAACATGCATAAGAAAATTCTAGGACACACTCTACCGCATGAATTGGATAATTGGATTGATGTGTTTGAAATGTCATTGATATTTTCTGATTTGCTCCCAATACAAATAAAATTTTCATAATAATTAAGATCATATTATAATTTATAGACATGATAACTTGTTTTTGAGTGTGAAAATGAGTCGATTCAACTCATAGTTGTAAGTACTTGAGTTACAATAAAAATAAATTGACTTAATTTTTGTTATAAGTGTGAAGTATTGTTGTAATTATCTAAGTATTGTTGTAAAAATAATAGTTAGAAATTAAATATTAACATATATAATTTGATAAACAAATAAATTAAATATTCAATTATTTAAATATTATTATTGAACATCGTTCTAGTAATTAAAAAGTCAAATTATGAACCTATATCATCAAAGTACTAAATAATTATCATAAAAACTTATAAAAAATGGTAAAAAGAAACTAATAATATGTTGTTCATGTTAAATTATGAGTTAACATCTTCAATTTGATTTAAACTTTTTTAACTCAAGTTAAGTGGGTCCGGTTTAATTCAACACATATTTTTAAAAGAATTGAAATGACACAAATCCATAATGAATTGGGTTAATTCATGGATTGGAATTCATTTAAACATATATATTTTGTACCATATCATTAAGGTATTTTGAAAATGATATTTTGACATGCTTACCATGGATAAGCGTGTAACATGTAAGATAATATGTGCCTTTGGGCCTAATAATTTGGGAGGAAGAAAACTTGGATGAATAATGATACTTTGACATATAAATTTCTTTTTACACTCATTTAACATATTCTTCACTACCTTCCACTCTTTACTTTCCTTTACAAATACAAAAGTTCATTTTTTGTGTGACTATTTTAGCTCTATAATATGTTGTCATGAAAATGCATGTAAGTGTGTCAAAGTATTGCTCAAATGGAATATAATGAGTGAGGGATGTACATAAAATAAACATGTAAAAAGTAAAATCACCATTATTGTTTTTAAATTATTAAAGTATATAATATAAGATATATTATTTTCTAAGATCCATACAAATAAAATTTACCACTTACATGTCTTTCGCGAGTTTATTAACAATTGTTATTTTTGTCAATATTTATTTTTTCAAAAATTTATATTAAATGTACTCGTAAAATCAAATACATAATAATAATATTTTAAAAATAGAATGAATTATATTTTCAACGTCACATTTAATTCAATATACTAGTCTATATAGTAATATTACAATACATACATCCACTATTATAATCATATAAAGTGTATTATATCCATCAATGGAACAGTTCTAAATAGAGTATGTATAATACAATCTGTAACATCATTTGTTTAGTATCAAGCAGGATCATAATAATACACCCAAACATACATGATAATGAGCTAATATGAAAAGAAATATAATAGTAAAATATATGTATTGAGGGAATTTCTTTGATAAACTAGAGAGATTGACTAAGTCTGAAATTTGAATTGTTGAAATGAAAGACTTAACACCATTCAACTTTTTTTTTTACTGTGAAATTTTTAATTCATACTTAAATTTCTAACCTTCACATGTTTTTGTCACAATAGAATATATTTGTCTCACTAACTTTGGTCTCCACTAGATTTGACACAAAAACAAATCATTAGCTATTAAATCACGGTTAAATTTTTTATTTTACTAGGATAAACTAGATATATTGACCACATTTGAAGTATGAATTGTCCATATAAGAGATCTGACATCACTTTCAACGTAAAACCTCAAAGTTCAATGTTCATGGATCTTACTTTTCTTATATATATCACTCAAATTTTTTATTTTTTATTTAACGTGGAACTTTCAACTCATACTTAAATTCCTAAGAGACTCCTCCATAATTATGAATTGGGTTTTACCACATGTTTCTACCACAATAAGACATATTTTTACTCATTTATCTCAACACAAATTGAATCTTACCACAACGGGAGATACTTATTTTTGTCTGAATCGGTACCGAAACAAACTATCAATTCTGATATCACTGGTATAAAATTTACTTTATTTTTCTAGATTATATTTCATTGAGAATGATATAGCCTCTTAAATAGGCATATTACAAAACTAAAAATATTCCAATAAACCAATAAATATGTTTATTATAAATAATTGAAAAATAAATATAGGCAACACAAAAGACTCCCACATGCATTATAGAACCTTATAGTAACCTTTTAATCATTAGGCGTATGGTAACTTGGTAACTGACACAATGGGTGAAAAACGTTGTTAAAGTAGTACACCGCCAAAGAGAAGTGCCAAACCATTAATGCTAGCAAGAACAACGACAATGGCGAGAGAATTGCGACAATGGCAAGATAACGACAACAATGGAAGGTAAACAAGTTTGAGACATAAATAAGGGAAGATTTACTTATATTAAATTATTTAATATAGGTTAAATCTATGGCGGGATTTGGAAAAAAAAAACTAAGGATGTTAAATTAGATTTTTTGAAGTTTGTTTTATATAATTTTAGGAATTTTTGAGAGTTGATTTTTATTGTTTTTAATTCTTGGATTCTCATTAAATTTTTCAAGTTTAATTGACATAGATATATTTTTTCATCTTCATCACGAACTTTTCAATTGAAAAAAAATAATAATTATTTTACTCTTTATCATAATTTTCTAATGTAAATTTATTACTTTTCACCTATTTAGAAAAGAAAAAAAACGACAAATCAGTGGTACACAATAAACAATTTTATCACATGCAAGAGAAAAACATATTGCTTAAAAGAAAGGTAAAAGAATAAACTTATTCAAAAGAAGTAATTCATCGGTCTAAAATATTCTTTAACCCCTCAATTTGACCGTAGTACAATTTTTATCTTGAAAATATGAGAGATTGAAGGTGAAAATTGAAATAAAAAAAGAGAAATAAACAAAAGAAAAAATAAAAAGAGGAGCAACTATGCATCACATTTTAAGAAAAATAAAAAAAAATATAAAAAATATAAAAAATATAATTAAAATTATAAAAAATATAAAAAATAAATAAATGAAATTTTTTGCAGAGTTGTGACTCTCTTGGGTCATGAAGAATGTCCGTCATTGGTTAAATATGTTCTTAGTCATTAAATTTTAACGCAAAATTGTAATTCATCTCTATCCAAAAGTTTGATGCATTTTGACCTTCAAACTTTCACTAATTTTCAAAGTGAGTGGATATAGTCATTTTAACATAATTATATTAATTTTTTTACGTGTCAAACATGTTTCATGCGAGTATTTGAGTTATTTGCATCGTTTGATAAGTTAACGCTTCAAAATCTATAGGAAAATGTATTTTGTCATGTAAAAAAGAATTAACGTATAATTGTGTTAAAATGACTATATTCATTCATTTTTTAAGTTTAGGGATCAAAATATATAAAAATTTTGAATAATAAAGAATTTTAGTTTCACTTAAAAAATCAGGAACTAAAAATATATTTATCTTTTTAAATGTATCGTTAGAGGGACAAAATGAAAAGGAGATAAAATTTTGGAAGTGCAAAAAGAAAACTATGGGAATCAGGAAGAAGCCCCTTTATGAAAGACAAGTTATACTATTTGCTATACTATTTTCTTAAAATGTTTTGTGCTTCTCTGGAGTCCATACAATGCACCCATAAAGGGCCAAACATCCACGAGGGGCAATACATACATAACCGAACCCAAAGATACATATCATGCATATCTCAAATACATCATACCAACCAACTTTCATCGAAGAGAGGAATTAATGAATTTGTTAAGATACTTGTTAAAATTTAATATTTTTCCTGTTCTTCTGGTGTTTGGAGAAGTTGTCTCCATCGATTACCTTCTTATTTTATAACTATGTTATGATTGAACAATAACATGTATGAATTATTAACTAAAATTCAATGAAATAAAACTATAATAAATTTAAAAAATAAACATTTATAGCTTATTAGCAAATTTTTTACTCTTTCGTTGTCCATTTAAAATTTATATCCATAATAATAGTTCAGTGTTTTTTTTATTACATATCTTAATTTGTTTTCCATAATTTTAAATTTTGATGACATAATATTATATAGAGTATACCGTATATTGAGATAAACTACCTATCTTAACAAAATTTATTTGAAGACAGGTTATGGGATTCACGAATACGATATATGTATAGGATAAGACACGTATTCGATATGCCAATATAATTATTTTAAAATTAATAGGTATGATATGTGATATATGTTATTGAAAACAATGATAGAACTTGGATAAAAAATTCAAGAATGCTGAATTAAACATTTTATACATAAATTAGTTTTTTTAATTAAAAAATATTATTTCGTCTACTAAAAACAAACACACATAATACTAAAATCTGAAAAAAAAATAATAATAATTATTCATTGTCATATCATAAAATAACAATAAAAAAATTATCACTAAATGTAAAAAAATTACCTAATATGAAATAAATTGAAATAGTTTAAGTAATATCCAAAATTAGTAATAGATAATATATAAATATAAATATAAATTTAATGTATAATATATAAATATAATATTAAAATATATAAAAAATAAAATGAAAAAAAATTGGGGAGTTGTGGCTCCCCTTTGTCCTAACCAAGGACCGTACTTAATTGAAAAACATACAATAATTTTAAAAAACTTGATAAATATATGGTTGTTATCGTGTGAATGCAAATTAAAATTATATATATTAAAGTTATCAACATAAAAAATTATAAATTATTGTTATTATAAAATTAGTAATACTTTATACATGAGATACTTCATTGATAGGTATCTCTAAAGTATCATAAAGTATCAAACATTAATATATGACACAAATTGAAATATCAATGTTTCATAAAGATATGAAATACCAAATTTTAGAAACTTATCAAAATATAATATATATTTTTGTTCTTAGGCTACTTTGTGAGGTTGCCTTTCATTAATGGCGGATAATCTTAGGATAGAGTGGGATCACGGCTCCCCAAATATTTTTGAATTTTTTTAAAAAATTATAAATGTATTTCTGAACTTTTATTTTCTTTTTGAATATTTTTAAATTAGTAGTATGCTTTAGAAATTGATGAAAATTAAATTGTATATCTTTCAATTTCTTATATAAAGAACAACATTTAACATTAATAGATAATAATACATTAAATTAAATATGATAAATAATACAAATATTTAGGTTTAATTACTCTTTTAATTATTGTTTTTGTACAAAAATGTTAAATTGGTCATCTAGTTTTTGTTAGTCTCAATTTGGTTTCAACTGTTGAAAAATTGATACAATTTAAATCATTTTTGTTAAATTGATTGAAGGGGATTAATGATTTTTCTCAAGATTGACACTGAGATTATGTTAATTAGACTAACAAAGCAAACCATCCTTATTAACATCTTCAATTTTAATGAAAAAGTCATTGATCTATTTAAAGAAATTTAATAAAAAAAAGATTAAATTGCATATTTTTTAAAAATTGGTATTTAATTGAGACTAAAAAAAACTGGATGACCATTTAATTTTTTTTATATGAAAATAGGAACCAAAAAAGGAATTAAACCAATATTTATTAAGATATTTTTATTTTCTTTTTCACTGTCTTTTTAGTTTTTTACAATTTGTACTCTTCTCTCACTCTTACATGTTTGATATTTTTGAATAAAGAAGGAAGTTACATACAAACTCATTACTTTTACTCTCATTTTTTATTTGTTTTTTTCTTATTTCGTGAAGAAAAGAAGGTAAATTTCTCTTGTCTCACTTGATAATGAAATATTTATTTAATAGTTAACATTATTTTTTTATCTCATGAACCTTTATATATTATTTTATATGAATATAAAGAAAAATAATATATTATGTATTTTTTCATAATCAATTTTTTTGTTATGATTTGATTATAATGTATTTTTCTTTTAAAAGAGGATATAAAAGATAATTTTATTTCTTCACATATTTTAAAACATTATATTAATTATTTAATCTAATAATCAAAGAATTATTATATTATTTTGATCATTTAAAACTTTTGATCAAAATCCGTTATATAGATAATAATTTTCTTATTAGCTTATAATATATAGTGACTAAAAAAATATGAATGATTAACAAAAACTCAATAAAATAAATTATAATAAATTTAAAAACAAATATCTATGACTTATTTGTAATTATTTTTCTTTTTCTCTGTTTAAAATTTATCTTTATTATACATCAGTTTTGTATTTCTGTTTTATCACATATCTCTTTGTATTTTTTTTATTTTGTTATTATTTTGAATCTTTGGTTACATAATATTGTATAGCATTGGAATTAAATTCTTTAACTTCTTTATATTGAGATAAAATATTTATATATACAAATTTGACTATTTTAAAGAAAAAATAAAATTCCTTTAATTATATTTTTTAAGGAATTTTCATTGAGAAGAGGGATTAATGAATCTCTTAAGAAACTCTTGAAATTTAATATATATATATATATATATATATATATATATATATATATATATATATATTTTCCATTGTTTGGAGAAGTTGTCTTCCTAAATTACCTTCTTATCTTGTAACTATGTTATGATAGAACAACAAAATACAAATTATTTATTACGATTCAATGAAATAAAATTATAATAAATTTAAAAAATAAACATTTATAACTTATTTATAAACTTGTTATTCTTTATCTATTTTAAATTTTATTTTTATTATAGTTCAATATATTTGTATTTTATCACGTATGTTAAGTTATTTTTTTCGTAACTTTGATGTTATAATACTGTATAATATTAGATAGAGTTAGATTTTTTAAAATAATTTATTTGGAGATAAAATATTTATATTTAAAAAAATTGACTAATTATTTTTAAAGTAAATTTTCTTTAATTATATTTTCTCCTTCAAAAAACTTTTTTTGATGAGAGAAATTAGGGAATTTGTTAGCAAGCTTTTGAAAATTTAATGGGTTTTTCGTTTGTTTTTCTGATGCATGAATAAGTTGTTATCATCATCAATTGTCCTCTTATCTTATAACCATTAACTAAGTTAATGTTTGTATCTGTTTGTATATGATCTAATAGTCTCAAATCAAACCGTTTAGAAATTAAGGGGTGAGATAATTTAAATATTTTTTTTCTTCCACCTTCTGCAGTCTTAATAAAATAAAATTACAATAAATTTAAAAACAAACACTTATAATTTATTTATACATTTTCTATTTTTTAACTATTTCAAATTTATCTATTGAAATATTATTTTTATCATTGCTCTGTACTATATTTTTATTTTATCACATATCTTAATTTAGCTTTTATAATTTTGAATATTTGATTACGTAATATTGTATAAAGTTTGATTCTCTAAATACTTTATATTCAAATAGGTAAAAACATATGCGTAGATGCATTCAAATTTTTGTGATAAAATAAAAAACTATCACATAATTTTGATAATTAATCAATTTAAAAAAGTATTTGCAAAAATTTATAAAATAAAATAACAAAATAAAATATATTGATAAGGATAAAATTAATAGAGAACAATATATATCATTAAAAAATGATTATAACAGTGAATTAAAGAAAATACTTACAAAAAAATAAAATAATAAATGAAATATTTTAATAAAAGATAAAATTATCTACGTCAAACTCGCGGTTACTTAAAAAGAATATATAATTTTAGATAAAATATATATTTTTTTTAAAAAAATACTACTTACTTTAAAGATTTTTTTAATTATAATTTTGACCACAATTTAAATTAAGGACTTTATGCAAAATATTCATGTCGAATGTCATTATAATAAAAAAAATAAAAAAAAAAATAGAAGTAACAAATTGTTAACTAACCAATCCTTTCACCAATTTTATCATTTTACACGATTAAAGATGAAGAGCATTTAATCTTTTTATTTTCTGTTTTTATTTTTTCTAAAAGGGTTTACTATTTAGTATTTCCTTTCTTTTCTCGGTTGGACTGGCAAGGACCCTTGAATGGTTAAGTTGGCACACGATTCTTAGCTTCTCCGAGTGTTTGTCTGTCTGCTGAATCCAAACCCTCCGAGGTTTCTTTCCTGTGTTCCTTCTTGTGTCGTGCACTCTGCGTCCGAGCTCTTTGTACTGCCATCGTGTCAATTAACATCGCATGTTTCGAACGCCGTTGTGCTGCAACTGAAATCGAAAACCAGAGAAAGAGGAGAAGAGAGGGAGAATGGCTGATATCTTTGCGTGGCTCATCTCCTTCTTTATCCTTATTGCCTTAATTGTACTCGTCATTTATCAGGTCAATCCCAAAAGCCCTAATCTCATGCTTTTTGCTTGTGTGTATGTTTCTTTTTTTCTTTTCTTTTCAATATCTTGTTAAAGTCAACTTCAGAGCAATTTAAAGCGCCCCATCATCAGAAAATTGGTTCTTTGGTTCAAACATTCAACAGGGTGTATGCTTGATTGTTCCACGTGTAACTTTGATTGCTGTGGGTAAAAAGAATATGAAGTCAATTCGTATTTTAAAAAAGTCGAGGAAAAAAATACTTACCAATTTCAAGCGAATACACTTGAGATGAAAATTATGTGCATACGGGTTCTTATGCGGTGTAAAAAAGTTTCGCAACATTTTCATATGTAAGGGTCTATTTTTATAGGTAAGGGTCTAGGTAGAGTATTTCCTCAGAAGATGTACTTCAACAAACAGAATGAATGTGTCAGAGTCTTTATGATACTCAATTAACAAATTTATGACATTCAATTTTAATAAAACTCTGGGGGGTCAAAGATTGATGCTGGTATGGTTAGGTTACATTACATATGTGCTTATTATAATTTTGAAAAGAGGTCTATCTACTGGAGAGGACCTAGTTTTCTTATGTTTTATGTGTTCATGTCTTTACTTGATCAATTGTATATTCCAGAAGTTAGGAGCCTCATCCAGCTTTATGTCCATGTTTTGTTACTTTTATGTTTCTGCGTCTGAAGATTGTTAAGTGTTATTTATTACTACCAAAATGTGTTTTGTCATTGATATGTTCTCCAAGAATCTAATGAATTTGGTTGCGGTTTGGTGTGCTTTCATCTTTTTTATTGTTGGTATAATCTGACTGCTGATGTTTAACATTTGTTGCAGTTAATGTGCCTGGCAGACCTTGAATTTGATTATATAAATCCATATGATTCCGCATCTCGAATAAACAAAGTGGTATTGCCTGAATACATTATAGTAGGTGTTCTATGCAGCTTCTACCTCGTCACAGGGCATTGGTTCATGGCACTGTTCTGCGCTCCGTACATCTACTACAACGTGAGACTGTAAGTTTTCTATCAAATTTAGAAGTAATCCAAGTTTATTGTTTATGAAATATACTGGTTAATGAATATTATGGTTTTAAGAAAACATCTAAGTGAAAACAATCCATGTCTGTACACTAAGAGTGGATGGCAGATTGAGTTAGAAGTTATAATCTTTGCATTGGCTTTGAAGTAATGTGACTGACCAGGAAAAGAGTCACTTGTTCATGGCATGATAGAAGGCAATTTGATTGATATAATGTAAGTTTCAGTTTACACTTCATGGAGTTGCTAAGCAGCCTAGATGTTACGAAGTGTAATATTCTGTTCAAGAGTAGTTTGGGTGAGGGTTTGGATTTGATTTTGGGTTCTTTGCATTATTCTGCTGTTTCATTCGAGAGTATAGGAGTGTTAAGAGAATAAAACCATACTAGTTAACCAAATTTTTTACCATATGGAAAGTTTGTTCATTCTTTTTCGTAGTATTGGTTCACTGGAAAAAAGGGCTGGGGGGTGATTGGCAATTTCTCTTGTATGATGAAGTCAATAGGCCTCGTATTGTTTTTTTCTTCAGTGAATCCCACTCTGTATCCTCCATCTTCTACTATCTATCTAGGTTTAGAACTATGAACTTTATGTTATTATATTCTTTAATCCATGTATTGTAAAAGGTCATTATAGTTGGTTTAGTTTTTGTTGGAATTCAAAAATCCAAATGAAATGGGACAAGCAGTTCAGTTTGGTTTCTAATTTTTAAGGATTAGTGAAGGCTAATTTAATGGAGTTTGATTCTCAAACTGCACCAAACTCGGAAATAGCCCTTAACATCCCTATTATTGTAATCAGCCAAAGGAGTGATGTACGCATGATTCACCACACAAAAATGAACTAAGTAGGTGAAACTTGCTCTATCCCTTTATATAATTGATAATCAGGCTACATTCTCAGATTTGTTTGCTACTTAAGGGAATGATTTAGTATTCAAAATTAGTAACTCAAGTTAAAAGTTACTCTTTAGCCGAGTTCTTTAGGACAGTCTATGCACCTTGCCTGTTAAATAAAGGAGTTTCCTATTTTAGAGTTCAGCATCAGTTTCTGATCGAAATCACCTAGTAGCATTTGTGTGTTGTTTCATGCTTTAATCATTTGTATTATCTTAGTATGCTCTGGAATGTGCTTAGTATGATGTTCCTAATTACATATTTTGTTCCCTTTGAACAGGTATAGACAAGGAACTCATCTGATTGATGTTACAGAGATATTCAACTTGCTCCCTAAGGAAAAGAAGCAACGGCTTGTCAAACTCTTCTATCTTGTTTTTATCCTTTTCCTATCCTTATTTTGGTATGGTGATTAGCAGAGAAAGTGTCAATGTTCTTTAAAAGGCATTGCTGTTAAGTTATTATTCTTACTAATGGTTTTTGGTGCAGGATGATCTACACATCTTTGGAAGATCATGATGATTGATGTCTTGTTCTGTGGAGGAGTCTGAATCCACAGCTTGAGGGCACTAATTATGACTCATATAAGATGGTGGCTTGTTTCATTGTTGATTCATCTGGTTCTGTATAACACACTTCAAAGAAGTTTTATTTTTCTGTTCAATTCATGCTTGTTGTAGTAAATTCAAATTACAAAATCTTGCCTTATAACCTTTGCTATACGCTTAATTTTTAAAGTTATTTAGAAACTCACATTCATTAGTTACTTTTTATTAGGTTACTTGGCGTTGGTGAGAGACAAAATATCAATAATTACTATTACAGTTTTAGGGATTTAAGTGGCGTTTTATCTTTTTATATTGATCTAACCGCTAAAATCTGTGATGCTTTTAGGAACCTTTAGATAAGAAAAATGACGAGTCAACTGGTTGAATATGAAGCATGAGTAGTTGTAAGTTTTTAATATTATTTAGTTTTAAGAATAAAAACAGGTAAAAACAAAATTGAGACTCAAATAAAAAATCATTATTTTAAGATTATTCTTAAAATAACTTAAGCGTTATTTATATATACTATGAAAAATCGTTTAATTATCCTAACTTTTACACTACAAGCTATACAGTAACATGTAATTGTAATTTACATTTTCCTCTCTTTCTGTGTGGGTGGGTGGAATGCTTGATCTTATATACATGAATTTTAATATTATTGAGAACAAGTTTAATTGTTGAATAATATCATATCATATTGTCTTGATCACCATTAAAATTAAATTTAAGATAACTTTTATAAAAGACATTTACTCTATATTCTCGTAACTATTCGTTTTGTTTGATCGGAAAATATATGATGTTTTATTTTGTAGTTTGTACTATCAAATGAGATATTAGTTAAAAAATGAAAATTTCTCTTATATACTTATGTTATTATTATTATATTAACAATATATAATTATACACATTTTTCAAAATTACTCTTAAATATAAGTACTTTCTCTACGTATACATATGTATAATTTTCCTGCTCTTTCACTTTTTCTTTTTATTATATCTCATACAATGAATAGAAAAAGTAATTTATAATATGTTCTAAAATGGTAAGTTTTATTATTAATTATAATGTTTAATTACAACTCAAATTATTTTATTAAATTTTTAAAGTGTGAACACAAGTCATAACCTTATGTTTTTGTTAACAAGTTATATAATATTAGTGTAATGTTCTAAATTTTATTTCGATATATTAGCTGGCATCATTATCTAATAATTATATAATATTAGTGTAATGTTCAATTTTCTGTGAAGGAAATAATGAATTTTTTATTATCTAATAGCACCGAAAACTTGGACTTTTTTAATATGCTGTGTTATAATATTATAAGGGGAAGGTCCGCAGGGGGCTATGCCCCAAGATTTTTTAATTTTTTTAAAAAGTATTTTTAAATTTTTTGTAAATTAATTTTTATTTTTTTATAAAATATAATATTTAATATTAATAAATAGTAAAATAAAAAATTAACATAATAATGAATAATTAAATTTATTAAGATATTTTTATTTTATTTTTTTTATTTTAACTTTTTCATATATTGTATTTATTTATTGTTTTTTTTTTATTTTTTGTTTTAAAAAAAATAAAAAATCATATATAAATTTATTCTTTCGTTCTTAATTCTCATCTGTTATTTTTTCAGATAAAAGAAAAGGTAGCTCTTTCCGTTCTTTTGATAGAAAAATATTAATTTGATATTTAGTTTTTTCTTTCATCTTAGGTATGTTTTGTATATTTATTTTTTTATGAATATAAAAAGAAAAGTTATGCATTATATGATTTTTCATAACCATTTGTAACTTGATTATCATATTTTTTATATTAATTACGCCTCTCAATTTTTTATTAGATTTTGATAAATTATTTTTTAGTCTTAATTTTTGTTTAAATAGGTATATTAATGAAAAATAAAATAATAGATTCAATTTTTGTGAAGTGATAAAAGGGAATATACCCTTGAAGTTCCAAACATGATACTAGAAATTTAATTGTTAATTGTTGAATTAGAAAACAATTTTCTAAAATTCAAAGAATTATAAGTGAGAAGTTTCATATTAATTTTTTTGAATTATAGGCGAAATATTTCATATTAATTCTTTAAAACTTATTATAAGAAAACGTGCTCAAATATGGAAATATCCAGGAAAAAATATGAAATTAGAAAAAAATAATTTAAAATGAGTTTCATATCAAATACAATTTTCTGATAGGAATCTAAGTGTGAGTTTAAGTCTCACAATAGCTAGAAATGAGAAAGTAGAGCACTATATAAGAATAAAAACCCATAAACTCATTGCTTTAAGATTTTGGGTTGAGAGTGGTGTTAATGCCTTATGTGGTTGGACTCAGGTCTCATTGGTGTTGTATCTTCCCAGTAAAACCTCACCTGTAAACCTAACAAGTGGTATCCTTCCGCTGGAGGAGGAGTGTACCAATATCGTTGAAGGAACTCACACTTGAGAGAGAGATTGTTAGGAATCCAAGTGTAAGTCTAAGTCCCACATTAGAAATGACCCATAAACCTAGGCTCAGGCCCCCTTTGTAGACCTAACAATTTCAAAACTATAATTTTTGTAAGAAAAAACATATAAGAATTTCAATACAATATATTAGTAATAATAATTAAATATATAAAATTTGATTATATTATTTTAGTCTCTTCAAATATTTTGACTAGAATCCACTACGGATTATATATATATATATATATATATATATATATAAAATTTTTATTTTATTTTATGTGATTTTAGATATTATTTATTATTGATTAATCTTGAAATTTGAATTTCTAGTCCAAAAGTTTTTTCTTGTATTTGTTGTAGTACAAACATCTATATATATATGTACATATTATTGACGATAAAGTTTATAACATGATTAATTTTTCTATCAAGTCTAATATAGAGAATACCTTGCTACAATTTTTCTTTTAAAAGTAATTTCATAAAAAAAATGTTAATTCATCTGGATAATTTATGAAATCCACATACTTTATTTAAATATTCTATAAATCATTCTTCAAATTTTATTAACATGCTTTTGATTATATGTTAGTTACATTTATTTCCACATCAATTAATAATAAACACAACTTTAATATAAATTTTAGTCTTGTGGTTTTGCTCTTTAAATGTAAACGTTAATCCGAAAAGATCATCTACTACAACGTGATCCAAAATGTGAGATAAAAATTATTGCTGAAAATTTTAATAAGTATTTAGTTAAAGAAAATATTATTAACAAATATTTATTTAATTATAAAAAATACTATATATTCTAAGAAAATAATTTCAAAGCCTGACGGAATATTCAGTAGTTTAGCATAAGGAGGATCCAAACGACATCGTCTCTGATATCCATTCATCTCCATTCCTCTTGCAAGAAGCTCCTTTCTCTTCTGGTTCTTGGAGCACAAAAGTGCGTTCCCTATCCGCTCATAATCGCTCCAACATGGCGGTGGCACCCTACACCACTGGTTCTGCACCTCGGCTTTCTTCCTCTTCCAATTTTAGGTCACAGTCTCTCTCCCCTTCTCCTCCAAAATTATATATTTTACTGTATAGTGTAACTAATGCGTCTTGTGTTCTCTCTTTTTGCGGTTTCAGCGTTGCCACGAAACTCTACTCCGGGTTGAAACTTCAATCTCCGAGTGTGTCTCATTTCATCTTTTTCTTGTTATCTTTCAATCTTTATATTTCTCTGTTTGCCCGCTCATCGTTTTCCATTGCAGTTTCTTTTGGAGCGGTAAAACCTAATGTAACCGCTGAATTTTATGGGAAAGTACACAAGACTCTTCAGTGTCGGTAATTCTTCACTCTCCTTTTCCAATTCATCTTTGTTTCTTCCGTGCTATATAACAAACAAGGAATCAATTCTATTTCCTTTTTATCCTCTTCGCAGCTCATTATTTTATGAGAAATAAATAATGTATATGTAATGTTTCTTGCAGCTGATGTGCTTGATTTCTGCTATATTGTTTTTCTACTGTGCATGGTAGATTTATAGACTCTGTTTCCCTAAATATGCAAACGCGGCACTTCGATTCCCATGTAGTTATTCTTGCTGCAGGAAGGAAATCCTGCTTGTTTATTGTTAATATTATTGGTTAGTAAGTAATTTTAAACAGCAACCGAGTTCACGGTGTCCATAACACGAGATATCATGTATGATTGCAACAGAGTTAAGAGCAGGTATAAAGTTTTTGGCAGAAAGTTAGGAGCAGTTACATACTTACATATCGTTAAATATGTTTTTCATAGGGGGATAGATGTGTTTTTTGGCAATTTGTTTGGATAGAGAACTCTTTTCTGAAAGAGTCTTTATGGACAGCAAATTTTGTTGTATTCTATTTATTTTGTGCGATTTAATTATACTGTTCTTTAATTTGACAATTGGCATTCTATTGCTTTGGTTTCTTGCCGGACTTAAAAGTGGTTGTTATGCAGAAATTGAATTCATCATTTCAGTGACTAATGTGACTGAGCAATTGGGTTCGTTAGAGGTCAAAATCGATGCTTCCTTCAAAAGAAAAGATGGGATCTATGGAATTTTTCATGACTAAAAAGCTGTTAACGAAGGTGTTGGTCAATCATCTAGAGGAGCAGAATGAAAGTTTTAACTGCAACGATGGAGATTCTGCAGGAAATGAGTCTAATTTGGATTATCATCACAGTTTGATGAATATAGTATGGCAGAAAAAAAGGGTTTAACTGCCTATTTTATTGAAAAAGACCCCATTGGATGGATCACAAAGGCTAAAGCAGAGAGTGCAAGTGAGGGTGTAAAAAGTAAATTTGAAAAACTAAGTACGGAAGGCTCAAGCATTCATTGGTTGAATTTATTAAGAGACTTTGTGGAACATTTAACTTTTGGGAAAATTTATTGCAGCCTTGGTTTCAGGGTTAGAGAAGCGGAGGCTCACGCCATTTAACAAACCACAAATTGATAGGAAGGAAAAGCAAGGGTTTATGCTCCAGGTTTGGAGAGAAATTTCAACCCTTGTATTTTATGTGCAGAGAAGCAATTAAGATTGTTAATTTTGTGATATAATAAGAGCTAAGTGAAGATGGCAAAGTAATTGGTATTTGAAGTGGACAAAGATAATGTGGAAGAGCCAGTTTCCTACTTTCGGCCTTGGAGACATTTAGGATGGTTATTAGCAGTAAGGAAAAACAGTTGTTATATATTAAAATATATTCAATATAATTATCATTAGGAGTTTATGTATAATTAGAATTTGTTGAATAGTCGCTGCCATGTTGACAGTTAAGGAAAGAATTTCTGGAGCAATTATGTCATAGGTATATAGGGTGATTGGTGAGTTGCTTTTTTGGTTATTTGGATAGAGAACCCATCTATGTCGGAGTCTTTGACTCTGAGACCGCAGTTTCTGTTGTATTTTATATGTATTCTGTGATTTAATAATCATGTTCTTCAATATATCAATAGATATTCTATCAATATTTCTTAATTAATTTCAAGATACGAATGTGAATTGTGAAGGGCGTTCTTAATAATCTTTGAACTAGCAAAAGTATGGAACAGCATGGTTTACTCTAATTGGGGGTGCATTGTTTGAAACAGACTGATGCAAACTATAGATTTTTCATGTTTTCAGGTATGCCAAACACAATCCATCAAGGGCGAGTATTCGAATGATGCCCATAGGCACTCCCAAAGTGCCCTATAGGACACCTGGTGAAGGAACTTGGCAATGGGTTGATATATGGAATGCCCTAGTAAGTCATTAGTCCTTGGTGTATATTACTAATTTTACGCTTCACACATACAAAAGATGCTGGTTTTCTTTTGTATAACTTAGGTATAGTGAACCTCAAGTTTCCTTTAGTTATTCATCTCTTTTTTAAAGTAGTACAAACACTAGTTCATTATTGATGCAGTATCGAGAACGTATTATCTTCATTGGACAAGAGATAGATGAAGAATTTAGTAACCAAATATTGGCGACTATGCTGTATCTTGACAGTATAGAGAACTCCAAGAAGCTCTATATGTACATAAATGGTCCTGGTGGTGATGTAAGTCCTCTGACTAAGTGTTCTATGATCAATCAATTAAATCCTTCTATTTCTTTCTTCATCTTGTTAATTAGTCATGTTTTTTAACTTGCCTAAGCTTGCCAATTTTGCAGCTTACACCAAGCATGGCTATCTATGACACAATGCAGAGCTTGCAAAGTTCTGTAGCCACCCACTGTGTTGGTTTTGCTTATAATCTTGCAACATTTCTCCTTGCTGCTGGTGAAAAGGTACTCTATAATCAGTGTCTGTTGATAAAACTCATAAAAGTCAAGTCTATCCTGCTGACTTTATGTGATTAGAAATTTCTACTCCCAATATAAAACAAATTATCCAATGTTGCATGGACTTTAGGCCTCTGTAAGGGAGATTTGTCTCTACATCATACATGATACATTTGTGTATCCTCCCATCATTAATATGAGTAAAATTAGTCTTGACTTCATATACATTTGAAACAACACAAGAAAAGAAAAAGATAACAGTAGCGAGTACTTGACATGTACTACTGTTTATATTTATAGCATATCATTATTTTTCATGAATGTCCATTTTTTTAGTAATAACACTTGTGGTACTCTATTACGATTGAAAACCTGACAAGTCTTGTAGTTTGAAAATAGAACGAGGATATATCCCATACAGAACTGGGATCACATCACACAATTAGATAAGAAATGGAAAAAAAAATAGTAATGATCATTGAATTACTCTTTCAGTCATTAATACTATCAGAATTTTGACTCGGGAGCTCCCTCTTTCAGCTCCATTCTGCTGTGTTGTTTGTGGCATTCACGTCTATTTGATTTCATACAATTGCGCCTTTAGCTCATTGTATCGAGTAGACCTCACTGGTTCATTGAAATGGGTCTGACGATCTATTAATCTCTTCATGATATTCTGTTGTATCTAGGGTCATCGTTCTACAATGCCTCTATCTAGAATTGCCCTTCAATCTCCAGCTGGAGCTGCTCGTGGACAGGTATGTCTTGTCGTCATAGATATCACCTCTCAGATGATGAATGGGATTGTTTTTACTTTGGATGCTAACATCATGAAAATTGTCAGGCTGATGACATTCAGAATGAAGCAAATGAACTACTCAGAATCAGAGATTACCTTTTCAATGAGCTGGCTAAGAAAACAGGTCAGCCTGTTGAGAAGGTTAGTTCATCCAACAATGAAATTCATGGAGTTAAATGAGTTTGTGATTATGACGTCTGTGCTGGTTTATATAACATGACTATCCAACTTACTGCAAGACAAGAATAAGTCTTGAATTGAAAAATCAGTAGCTTTTCTTTGCTGATATTCAACTCTGGGTTTGTGTGGTCAAATTTATCCACAAGCATTTTTTTGAGAAAAAAAAAGAAACTTAATTTTTCCGGAAGCTAAAATTAACTTTGGCAAAAGTTAAAAATAAGAACTTAGATAAGTTATACTGGAGAGTTTCTAAAGATTAGTTTATAAATTCGAGCTTATTGAAAATCTTATATCTTTTATTTATTTATTATTTTTCTCTTCTAGAAGTGCTCAAACAAAAAATTGTCCCAAGAGAGACTCTTTGACATACTCCTTTAAACAAGGATGGGATGTGCTTGTGCTTTTCCAACAATTGTTCTTTGCCCTCCTTGAGTTTTCTATTTGAAATCCATTTTTTGGATTGTGCGTATTTTAGTTCCTGCCTTCATGAGTTTGTTGGCATAGAAACTAACATGTTGTGAATGCATCTCTTCAGATTACCCTTGACCTGAGCAGGATGAAACGCTTCAACGCACAGGAAGCGGTTGAATATGGACTCGTTGATCGAATTGTCAGGCCGCCACGCATTAAAGCTGACGCTCCTCGACAGGATGCAGGAACAGGCCTTGGTTAAGAACACATTTGTAATCCACATTACTGAATAATATCACTAAATCAAAAATGTTTCCGGTGTAATATTTTTTTCCTAAATCTTTGGAGATTTTATACTAATGTTTCCGGTGTATCTAGATATTGATTGCTTGTTACTTGTTTAGAAGTGAATAAATTCGAATCTAATTGAAAGCAGTAAGGTAAGGTGGCTCATACGTAGTTGCTCTGGCCCTCGTCACTTGCAGTCCCATCTCTGTACATAAAGATAACCATTGTCATCTACACCCTTATTAGATTGTGAGCAATTACAGCAGAGTGTCTAAAATTCCATATCAAACAGATCTTTTTATGAAGAAGTTCTTGCGTGTTCCAAGAATAAGGAACAAACTGTTTTGTATCATCGAATAATAAACGTGTATCGTATTAGCTATGGCAATAACAATGAAATATTTACCTATACTTAATGTTGTTGTACACATTTATTACGGACTGGAATTTATTCGAATTAATGGATTCATCTTTGATTTAAGTACATAGCACGAATAATTATTTTGCAAGTCTTAATAAATTCAAGTTAATAAAAATAATGTACTAAAAAATACGTGGTAGGGATGGTTGCTGTAATCGCTGTCAATAATCAGAAGTTGGGTTAATTTGATGAACTCGATCCAATCCAAGCAAATAAAATTAGATTAGATTTATGGGTTTAATTGGTTTGATATGTTTTTAACTAATTGTTTTGGTTTAAATCTAACTATTCTACACTTATCACAACTCAATTATGTATACGCATAATGTTTCATGATTTCTTTGTTCTTTCATATTTTGCATTTTTCGTTTTACTCATTTTTTTAACTTTAATAATAAATATAATGATTTATTAACATAATGTAGTTATTGAAAAAAGTTGAACTAATTCAAATTGGATCAAAATTGTCCGAAATGATAAAGATCTGTTACTTGTATATGCGCAAGATGGTAGGATATAAAATCTCTCTTGTCGAACTACTAATAAGATGGTAAGTTCTAAAGGCGAAGTAACGAAATGTGAAAATTTTATCTTAGATTACAATTTTGTGTGTTAAAGGGATTGTAGATATTTTTTGAGATTTTACAATTTTTTCAAATTTAAATTACTGTTATTACGGGTGTGTACGTTGTTATTTTAAATAAAATCGTATTTAACTATCTAATCATTAAATACGATTTGCAATTATTTCAAATATGTATTAGATTGTTTGATTAGGATTACGATGCTATTCGATTTAAAATTCAATCGTATTTTTTTTTAAGTTCTAAAAGATATTAATTATCTTAAAACCATTATTGCTGTAACGATACTAGTATATTTAAATTAAAATAGAATCAAATATTATTTTTGTATGAATTTAATTCGATAAAAATAATAAGTCATTATTAGGGATGACAACATGGGAGGAGAACGAATTTCGTTATCTCATACCCATTCCTATTCCTATTCTCATAGAAAAAATGCATCCCGTCTTCATATCCAAATTTAACGAGTATCAAACTTTTGTTCTATTCCCATCCCATGGGTAACAGATATAATCACGTATCCGTATCCGTACCCATTTTCTTACTACTTCAATATTAATTTTAATTAATTTTTATAAAATGATAAAAAATTACGGTAAAAAAAAATAACATTATCAAATATCCAATATTAGGAGGATGGTTGGTTCTTCGATTTCAAATACTTTGAAATAAATTATAACTGTTTACATTTTAGATTAGAATACAAAATAAAATTTCATGAGAATGAAAACATTTAGTTAAATTTGCAAACATTAATGAAACCTAGTTGATAAAATTTAAAAATATTTTTGAAAAAATATAAAAGGAAAACAAATATTCAAATTAAAATATTTTAAATATTTTTTTACTTCAATTTTTTAAATTCTAATGAATATTTTTTTATATACTAATAAAAGTTACAATACATCACTTGATAATAATGATGCAAATAACAAATAATAAATAAAATAATAAAATTTTAACATAGATCTTGTATCTTTTGAACTTCAATATATGTTGGATGGTGATAAAAAATATTCATGGCAATTACATTAAATTTTTATATTGTAGTAAATAAAAGTTATTTATAAAATTATAGTGAAAAAATTACAGTATGATTAATAATGAGTTAGAAAATAAAAAAAATAATTAGATAAAATATATTGAAATAGTATTCTACATGATGAAAATAAACAACAAATAAAAATACTAAAAAAATTAACAAATGTGTGTCTTATAAACAATTTGAGAGATTATTGAAAGAAACCGCGTAAAGGAAAACAAATTGATGAATGATACCTTAGAGATCTAAGAAAACTTTTCAAATATCAACATATATACTCAATGGTCGAGAAATAACAAAAAATATTTTAGCGAAACAAAAAAGTTCTTCAAATTAAACAAAAATTAATAATAATAAGTAAAGAGTTTATATATATATATATATATATATATATATATATATATATATATATATATATATTACTTAGTAAATGAATGGTCTATGCTATTAAACACTTAAATTGAGAGTATTCAACATTCTCATGTTAAAGTAAAATATACAATAAATAAAAATATAAAAATAATAGAAATATTCAAATGAGAGACATAATTTTTTTTAATTGACATACATAATTTTAACATAACTACATACATGTTATGACAACATAAAAAATATATTGGGGATGCAAATGAGTTTCATGACAGACCAAATAATTAAAAGAAATAAAAAATAGAAAGTATATATATATATGTTTACTTAATTAATTATGAATATTTTAATAAATTAAACGGGAACGGTATGACGGGAATATGTATATCCTCGTATCCATATCCGATCAATGTGAAGATTTTCTATCAAAACAGAAACGAGTTTGGACAATATTCATAGAGATAGGTTTATTTGTTATCTCTACTCACTGTGATGCAAGTAAACATTGTGTATAAAAACATTTATTTTGTACACTTGCAGAAGTTAAAATACAATTTCTCTCAAATAATGTCTCTTTGGAATTTTGTGTATGAAAAAGTCCCCAAAGAAAACAACACGTTGGAAGCCGCATGGCGCTGTAGCTTGTAGCGAAGTATCCGCTTCAATGCCTACTAATTTCTTATCATTAATGCTTCGAGGCTTTCATTAGTTGCAACACAAATACACACTTTCCATCAATCTTTCCAAGAAATAATCCCCTACCCACTTCACTAAGAAAACAATCAAATATTGAACAAAAATTCCATATATATATATATATATATATATACATTAGGACATTCGTACACAATCACATCAAAACATTATCACTAAATACTTTCTCTAGACATGGATGTGAATCTAGATAGGATACTAATACCTTTAATTTTGTGCGTGGGAATATTCATTCACAATTTAAGGTCATCAACCTCTTTTCAAGCGTATTTTGTGATTCACACGATAATTTTCGGCATTCTTGTAGGAACTCGCAAGCTATTTATCAGTTGAAAAGGTTTCAACTTTATTTTCTTCATTTTTTCTTACTCTTAATTTTCAGTAAATTTTAAAATTAGTCCATTTCATTTAATTTTTTTAATCATATTTTGTCAGGTTTATTTGATATTTCGTACGCATTTCAAGATTGTATTTGAATTATTTATATTGTTTGACACATTTTTATTTTAATGTCGAGAGTTCTTAGGAGAACTTTTTCCCAAATCTACTTCAATGGCTTCCATTCACTATGAAAAAGGAGGGAGAAGGATAATTTTCCTAGGAGACGAAGATGAAGAAGAAAGGATTCACACTAAAGGAAAAAAAGGAATGAATTTTAAACGTGCACACCACTTTGCTTTGATTATTGGATTTTAAAAACTTTCGCTTATATTTTCTCTATAAATAAGTTATTTAAAAAAATGAGAATAAGAGTTTTCACATAATAAGTTATTATGAATTATTTTTATCATAAATTGTGTGGAGCTCACAATGTATTAAGGACCGAAAGAAAAGTTAGTAAAGTAAATACTTAAATTTATAATGGAAAACATAAAATTATATTTAGTTTAACTTTTATAAAATTTATAATGAACTGAAAGTTTATGTCCATTAAAAATCTAATTTTTTTTCATAGAATTGGTATATCAAAGTTCAGCAAACATTTTAATTTAGTTTTGATTATCTCTTTAAGCAATAAATTATAAAATAATTCTTAATGTACGTTGAAGAATTGTAAATTTTTATCTATGTACACAAAATGTTTTTTCTTAATTTCTCTCAACAATATCTGCTAATGAAACATTCACATCAAGATCTTTTTAAAGAATGTACTTAAAATTGTTTTATGCAAACAACTTTATTTTAGAAAGATGGAGTGATAGTCTTTGTTTTGCAAAGTCTGCATCTTGTATCAGCCTATGATATACATGATAAAGAAAAGAAGTAATCATGCATGTCTTGTATTTGAGTAAATGCATAAATCACACACATCTAATGTTGGATGGACAACATTCAATGTGTCTATATTCTTGAACATGGTCAGAAAGACAAAGAAGATGTAAGAAATACAACCTCACAACTTCCAAAAATATTTGTAACGGATATTTTCATTTCAATTCTATATATAGTAGACTCTTGTGAACAAGGACAAACCTTAGCATGGTGTGACGACGATCATGCCCCTCCAAAAATTTTCAAATAAATAAACTAATATATAAATAAAAATAAAATTTTATAGATTTAATTTATTTAATATGGTTAAATATACTCTGAATCCCTAAAGGGAAATTGTAATTCTTTTATGTTCCAAACTTTGATACATTTTGATTTTTAACATTTAAAAATGAATGGACATAGTTGTGTTAATTTAATGACATTAAATTTATTTAACGTGTTAAACGAAATTCTTGATAAACATTTGAGCCTGAAAAAAATGTTAAATAGTGTAAGTAGTTTAAACATCAATCTAAAACATCATTTGACACGTTAACAAAATTCAACACAATTAGGTTAAAGTGACTATATTTATTCATTTTTTAAATTTGATGAACAAATTGTATCAATGTTTGGAGTAGAAAATAATTCCAATTTCGTGTAAGTTACCAGACAAAAACATTTTAACCCCATTTAGGATGTTTCATACCTTAAAAAAATTATATCTATTTTGGCATTCCCAAAATAATTTATGAAGATCTGTCACTGCTTTTGAAGAAAGATTAACAAAACTTTTATTAATCTTTAGCAATCCTTAACCCTAATGTGTGAGTCAAAGCACTATTTGTGTTCATAGCAACCTAAAAAAGTATTTATCATCTTGTATTCATATTAGAATTAGAAGGTTGTTCTCTTTCTATGAACAAAATATGTTATCGGTTAAATCAAACCTATCAAACCTATGTTTATCAAAGTGTTTTAATAGAAGTTGTTGGATAAAAATAATTCTCATACTTTGTCAAAAGTGATTGTATCCAAACAATTCTTATTACTTGGTCAAGAGTGATTATTGAATGTATAATTATTGTTTAGTAAGGAACTCTGGTCTAAGTTCTTAACTAAAAATTAAATTATTAATTCAATTTTAGAATTAGTACATATAAAGCTTTTAAAATAAAAATTGACAAAAGTAATCACATTTAATTATTGATAAAAAAGTTAAACAATAGATATTAAAAAGATTAAAATGAATACATAATGAGGAAAATTACTTAACAATGAGATTAAGAAGCTTACATAATAACAAATTGCAACATGAGACATAAAATTAATTTTTATTGTTCTCTTGACCAAATCTTTCTTTTCTTTTATGAGAATAAGCTTTGTATGGTTGACATATTTTTCTATCGTAGTTTTTATATCAAACAAATCAATATTATTATAAGTGGTTATGCTCTAGTCCTCTTCCCTTGTTCTTGAACTATGTTGGTTTTTTATCCTATTAGGTAATGCCCTAATAAACTTGTGTCGGGTGACGTCTCTAAATATGAAGACAATAAGTATCCATAGCAAAATCCATGCTTCTTTCGTGAAGAGTTATCCATAAAATATGCATACCATTTTGGTTTATCTCCCAAGAATATAATACAACTTTAAATATTTTAATTGTATCATACTTATAAATCTGCAACGTTCTTTAAACTTTCACTTTTCTTTTTCTATAGGTATCTTATTTATAATTAACATCCATCAAACTTTTGAGCTCGACTCCATCAAGATTTCAAAAATGTCTCGAACCTCTTCACAAACTGGTCGTGTTTTTCATCATAATCTCTTTTAAACTATTCTAACTCTTCTCCTTACCCTTTGATAAATCTTAAATGGCTTTGATAATATATATATAATTCTGTATATGAATAGGAGGCATCGCATCGCATGCATATCAATATAATTACACGAACTATAGTGGGAGAGGCCAAGTGGGTGACAAATTCAGATAGAGACATGGACCGAACAAGTTACTTATTTGTACAATTAAACTAATCCAACTAGTGGGTTTGGCTCAAAACATCACTCTCAAACAACTTCCCTTCCTTTCAAATTTTATATTATACCCACAAAAACAATAAAACAAAAACTAGTGTAAACCAACCTGAGAGTAGAGTTGAGATGTCAAACCAAGGTTCAACAAACATTTATATATCCATATACAATACAAGACAATAGATTTACGTTACGTGCACCAAGGTATGGCCTTTGACAAAATTTAAAGTAGTCTAAATCAAATGCCAAACCCAGCTTCACGGCACATTATGTACATATATAAGACAATATGGCCGTTGACGACAGAACACCCTAGATTCTCGGAAGAGAGATAAATCATAGAAAGAAAAAACTAAGCTGTCCGAGAATTTATTCAGACACACGCACACAGCGTGTTTATAGTAAGATTGAAAGGTAGAAGAAAACAACGTCCTATACGTTACTATTATTGGTTAACATGGAGACTAAAATTTAAATTATTAACTGATAAGGTGTAGTGTAAATTAATTAGGACTGATATCATACTCAAATTCGGAATATTAATTGTCTTAATAGCAAGCAATAGCATGGATTGCACAATCTATCACTCGAAAGGAAGATGGATTGTGAGGAATAACTATGAAAGTGTTATTCATGACACAATGTCTGCATTAAAAGCATACCTAATCAGCCAACTGAACTCAAATTCTACAAGAACATGAACCTGGTAAACCTCTGAAAACAATGCTGGTACCGATACACAGTGAAGAAGATTACAGACACAACAAACAAGGATAGAAGAGCAACAACTAGGAATCCTCCCATTACAATGTTGTCAGCAGCAAATGCATGTGAAAGTGCAGATAGAATGAACTCTAGGAATTAGTTACCCTGCTGGAAGCGACACGTTAATGTCAGCTGGCTTATTCTTGGCCTCTGCTGCTGGCATAGCAGACCAAGTTTCTCCGCGGATGGAAGTTGCTGATGATAGAATTGGTATTGGATCAAGAGTGGAGATGGGAACAACTGCTGCTGCTGTCACACTTGATATAACTTCATGTTTCTGTTTTCTTGGCTTCTGTTCATGTTGGTTTCCTGCCAGAAAACTTCCTACCACTACCTGATACATATCAGTTAATTGGAAAATAAGAATGGTCAGAATGGTATAAAACTTGTCATTGAATACTAAATTATCATCTAGTACATGAAACTTGAAACTAAATTGTTGTTACAATTCATCCAAACAAATTCTATGCATACTTCATTGTTAAAAAGAAAGAGGAATAAATCTGTGAATTGAAAACGTACCTGCACAGGACTTGCAGCTACTAATAAACCAGCTACTCCTCCACCTACAACACGTCCATCAGGGCTTGCCAAAGATACACTCATGCCACCGGATCTGCTTCGTGTTCCTCCACTTTCACTGGGCATGAATGAGCCAGATAAAGACAGAATTTCAAACCGTCCCTGTGGAAACAGCAGCAAGAGAGATTGGATTTCTTCGTGTTAGGAACGCTAATTAAGTGCTATGTGATACTTCAAATATGAATGCAGAATGAAAAGAAGTCATCCGGTGGAGCTAGAGTTTTGACTTTGTTTGATGAAACTATTGACAGTAATCAGTAGCAGTAACCAAGAGTAACCAACTCAACAACGTACCCAAAGGCAAAAACAAAGAAAATAAAGGACATGCTAGAAATCAAATGCAAAAAACAAAGTTCAGATAGGCAGGAGTGGTAGCATTATTTAACAGTGCAGAGTCAATAAAACTGCTCAGAGACCCTCAAACATATTGTTTTTTACCGGTTAATCATCAAGTTGATATAGTGTGCTAACGTAGCAACGGATCCGAAAATTTCAAACAGGGAAAAAAAAAACACAGCAAAGTTTACATTCTAATCACACAACAACAGGTATATTTTAACATATATCACAAAACATAACTTGGGACAGCAAATAATACGAAAGAGGGAGATATCAGCATTAGAAACATCCAGATCCATCCTTTTAATAGTTACACTTCTAATCATAAAAAAAATGAAACATCACCATTAAGTATAAACTACACAGCTAAAATTTAGAGCATTATAATAATAAGAGGAAGGAACAACATAGAAATAGGTTATCAGCAAATATTTGTAGTATGTATTTTTCTGAAAAAGAGTAAATGCAAATTCAATAATCGGGCGGATAACAGTAGCTGACATATAAAGTTTCCTCAACGAATGTTACTAAGAAATAAAAAAAAATAACTAAAAATAAATTAAATATTTTGTTCATGGAATAAAATGATACTATCAAATTACAGAAATGTTTCACCTCATATGTCAATGTGCCCCCAGAAGAATCGGGCTGACGAAGTGTGACACTTGATATGACACCATTAGCTGAAAGAATGCATATAGCTCGAGGCCCTTGCTGAGAAAATGATATTACCTTCATAGTCACATCCTAAGATAACAAAAACAAACCAATTCTTTCTTGTCAACCATCATAACAAATATTTTTCACTTATCACAGTAAACAACAAAATGAACATAATCATTCCTGGAAACTAACAAGCTGAAGTATGCTCTCTCTCTCTCTCTATTCTCTTTCTCATTCTTTTGATAATTAATGGTTCATCTTTCATACAATTATCACTTTGTATGGCAAAAGGCATGCAACATATGTTAAAGTCAGAGAGAATGAGGCCAAAGAAAAAGTGAAAAACGGACCACAGGGGAAACATTTGAAGGAGGGAGGAGAAATAAAAGTAATAGATACAATGATTATTTTCGGTGGAATTTTTGTTTCAAACCAAGAAAATGACAGATATATTATTCCAGCAATAATTTTGGCTACTCCCTGACCATGAATGCGAGAAATGTTATTTTGCATTGCATAAGATGAGCAAAACAAGTAACAGATATTTCTGACGCTTACCTCCCCAGAATTAACAGTGATGATATGGGGAGTGAAATTAGCACCAACTGAGCATGCAACCCATTCACCTGAATAAGGGTAGAAAAAAAATTATCAATAAAATTGGAAATGAGAAAGTCTCGGTTTCTATTAAAAGGCGTTTTAAATATAGGCCAAATAAAGAATGACAAATATTTATATCAGATTTTCCATCTAAAAAGTTGAAACATTATATTGTCATAGATTGAGGAATAATGTTGATAGCGCATGTTATGAACTACTTATAAATTTCATTTTAAAACTCAGCATAATGTTGGTTAAATAAATGATACAAGTCTTCAGACATTTATCGTGTATCCAATACATATGAAATATCATATTATTACCATCTTATACACAGAAACTACCTTCACGAAGCCTAGACTATTGAAATTTATACCTCTTTACTTTTTTAGAGATGGAACAGAAAAATAGAGGTCCTGATTAATACGTTTACAGTGTGAGCAAAGAGTTTGTTTCCCATTTAAATCTGAGAATAATATTAGGTGGGTGTGCATGAGTGTGTACATATATATATCCCAAGAAGCAAACAAAGCTGGTGATCGAGAAAGAAGGACCACGTAATAGCATTGCATCATGTATGAACTAAGAAGTAGTAAATAGCGTTGGTTGATGTGAGAAGACCAAAAGGAGGACCTGATGTCAACTTGGACTTTGGACCTCACCTCTTGCCAAACAACACACACTCACTCAATGCACAACAATATTAAAGTCCTTCCATCACTCTACCCCTAGAAAGCAACACCCACAACACACACACATAACCACAAAAACCAAATAACTAAAAAAAATAAAAAATCAGCATTTTTACTTTTCCTCCTATAAGTCCAGATGGTAGTACCTAACATAGTACCTAGAAAGATTTGGTTTGGTTTGGTTTGGGTTCCTACGATCATGTTTGAACTGCAAAAACGACAGGCATAACGAGATTCCACCGTCCCATACCGACCCACAAAGCTAACTCACTTTTCAGGACAACAATTACCCTAACTTAGGTCATCCAATCAATCAAAGGTCCCACACTGTCAATGTGACTCTGCCTCACTCTCATTCCACTTCTCCCTATAACCCAATTTTTCATTTTTCATTTTCCATTTTCCAACACCAAAATCCTACTCACAACAAAATATACCACCACCTCAACTCAAACTACTTTTTTCCTTTCAAAATAAACTCAAACCAAAAAGATTTGTTTATTACCTAAATTCTCCAACTCAAATTTGGCTTTGCTCACGGAACTCGTTGGTTTTATCTTTCCACGCTTCTCCGACGAGAAATCGATCACCGGCGGCAACGGAGCGGAGGAAGATATCGGCTTCGGAGACAGCGCCATGGTCACCGAGCCGTCCGGTGCGTACTTTCTCGGACGCCCTCTCTTCTTTTTAGCTGGCATCGTCGTCGCCGGCAACGCTTCCATCGCCACCGTGTGCGGTAGTTGTGGTTGTGCCGGAGGAGCACTCCCCGCCGTCGCCGGAATTTGCGTCGTGGATCCGCTTGCGGGAGCTGGGTTGTCGGTCCTCGGAGCTACATGGTAATCCGACGGAGCATCCGATCCCACCACCGTAACGCCGCCGCTGCTAACACCGCCACTTGACTCCATGTTCAAACACTTGTGAAGTAGCAGTCACACATAACATAAACTAAAATCACGCATCAGTATCTCATTTTTTTTCCTCAACAATTCGATCACCCCAACTCCTCCTCTCTATTATGCTGGGAAAAAAATATTTTAGAAAATACGAAGATTTATGCAAGAAAAATGAGAAAATCAAATTAAAAGTCTGAGGAGCTGAGCATAAAACAAGATGTGAAAAATCTGCAGCTTTGCACCCTTTGCATAAATTTTGTGGTTAAAATAAATTAGTAGGATTGGATGAAACTGGAAAAATAAAAATGATGAGCTGAAATTTTGTTGAGAAAATAATGAGTTTTGATAAATATAGATGGGGGAAATATTGTGCAGAAAGAAAGAGTGAAATTTGAAATATTTTGAGTTTCCAAGGGAAATGAAAATGGGCAGATAAAATGAATCTTTGTTTTTGTGATCAGGTAATTGGGTTCCTAACTTTCCTAAGACTGTCCAAATTGAGATTAAAAAATTATAGGGAAGGAAAAGGAGATATACTGAACAGGAGCATTAAAAATGATTTTAGTGAATTAATATTTAATTGGGAAATAATATTTTAAGGGAAATAATTATTTGGTTTTGGTTGGAATCTGGTGGAGAAATGTATAAAATAGTATTAAAGTTGTTGGGAGGGGCTTTCTTTTTCTTTCCCCCATTTAAAAATATATAATAATGTGTGAATATGGACAAAGGAGAAAAAAAAAATAAAGAAAAAATAAAGAAAAGAATCACCACACGTTACCATATGATTTTATTAGGTGAATGAAAAAGTAAAATAGGTTGCCATGAACCAAAGAAACTACCCTCCAAAGGAAAGGGAAGGCATGCTAGAGAGTCTCTCAAGGCAACCCATGAATGACAATATCATAATACCTATTACCCAATTACTCTCACTCCATCTTATTTCATTTTAAAACATAAATCATATCCACCTGTAACAATTCAAATTATACAAACAAATAAATTAATCATTACTTCATCAATTTTCTTTATTGAGTTTGTATGCATTCAGTGTTGTTATATTTTAAATAATTTGATTAGAAGAAGAGAAACGTACGTTTTAAACTAAACCGAAATTTTCATTTTAAAATATTCTAATTTTTGTTTCTGAAATAAATAAAAAATTAAAGTGCAACTTGTTCTAATCTTAATTGAGATGAGTTTTAAAATATGTTACCTAAATACAGAGGTAAGTTTAGGAATGTAATATCAAGAAATGAGTAGTAAAAAAAGAAAAGAGAAAATAAAACGAAAAGGAACCGTGACCCGCACTTCCGCTTTTTTCACGCTTAAACAAAACTTTATTTATGAGTGGAATAAATTGTAAAGCAAGACATTCATAAATTCCCCCTCCACTTAGAAAGGAAAGTTAATTTGAGAAAGATATACATGACACCATGAAACCAATAAATTAAAAAAATTAAAATAAAAATAAAAACAGTACAATAAACAGTGACTCTGCTTCTTTGCTTCTTCCAAGTTCCAGTATTTGCCTATCACAAACTGCTGCTTTTCCACTTTCAAATCTAACTATTGACCAAATCCACCACTTTTTCTAAATATTTCTATAATACTTTTTTAGGATAAGAACATAACTTAATTCACATAGAAGTTGTGGATTTTTATCATCTAAAAACTATTAAATGATTTATTGGTTTGGTATCAATAGTCACGCGTTGACAATTAGCTCTTATATATATTTTTAGTTTACTCACATATATAAAATAACATATTTTCCATACATTAAATTAAAATTGTAAAAAACAAAATCATTAGTCATAAAATAAAATTTAGAGTTAAATATGTTTTTTTTTTCTTGAAGTTTTAGTGAATTTTGGAATTAGTTCTTTTTCGAATATTTATACCAATTTAGTCATTCATCTTTAGAAATGCGTAAATTTAGTCTTTCTTACCAAATTTTATTAAGTTTATTTAACATTTTAAACGCATTATATGATAATATTTGAGTTAACATTGAAGCGAAAATGTGTTAAATGTGTTAAATGGTATAAATAATTCAAATATTATCGTGAAATACACTTGAAACATCAGATAAACTTAACAAAATTTGATTAAAATGACTAAATTCACGTATTTTTAAATATAAATGACTAAATTGATCAAAATTTTTTAAGATAAACTAATTTCAAATTTCACTAAAACTTGAGAACCAAAACCATATTTAACCCTAAAATTTATTATATCTACCGTATAAAAATTGGGTTAACAAACTTTTAAGTGTAGGAACCAATTTGAATAACAAACACGAATTTTTATATCATAAGATAGTTTTAAGTAGACCGTATTTTTTTTTTTCGAAGGTTAGAAATACAACTTTTATTTTCTCAAACTGTATTCAATATGATTTTGCCTCAAAAGTATACATATACAAAACAATGATGATCTATGATAATTAAATACACTTCCCTAATTTTGAGTACAGTTTACTCCTAAAACTTTCTTTAATAAATATATTATAGTACTAGTGATTAATCTTAAAATAAAATAAATAGATAGATAGGTGTTGTGTTGAGTCTAAACTAAGTAGATCATGTGCTTAAACAACCACTGGTTGTTAGTGGTCGCACATGGTGGACTATAAAATTGAGTGTCACTTCTCTTTAATGCTGTTAATTATCTTTTCCCAACAAAATGCATATTTTAAGAGTATAGTGGAATCGTGCCTGTTTGAAACTAGGAGATTAGAACAAAAAAAAAATTATTGTGTACAGGGAAATAACTTATCAATCCACAGTTTTTTTTTTCTTCATAATTAAGGCTGATTATTCATTAAATCTATACACATTATTATTATTATTATTTTCATATTTTTTTCCAATCTTATCATTTAGCTATACTTTTGTATATAAAATTATTTATATATAATTTTTTTAATTATAACAATAACAATACTATTGATGTATAAAAAGATTTTTTGGTATTCATATTTATTTTTAATTTTATTTTTATGTACACAATAAATAAAATTTATTTACAATAATAATTGTAATAATAATTTTATTATTTTTTGTTATTGAACACATACACGTAATTCATATATTTTTATAGCAGCGTTTATTATAATGATTGTTTCAAGTAGATTGTAGGAGTAACTAACGAAAGTATAAAAAATCAAGAACTGTATTTAAATTTTATGTATTTCCAAATTTCATAAATCAGAATCTACAAAAGTTAAAACATGGCAGAATCTACAATACGTCAGACTCATTTCTGCTAATTTAATATGGAGTATCAAAATTTGAAATTTAATAAAGATTGTATAAGATTACAAAATTTAGAATATATTTCATGGAATGAAATATGTTTCATTGAATACGTTATGTTAATTTAAATTTAAATATGGTAATTAATTAAATTCAAACAATAATTAGGGAGGAAAAATATTTAATACGAAAAAATCACATAACTTAAGAGAAAAAAGGTATTTTTCAAGAAGGAAAAAAACTTTGATTTCAATCATGAGTATTTAGATAATTGATGGCGGTTTACTATAGGAGAACGAATAAAATGATTGAGAAGTAGTGTCTTCGTTCTCATGTGTAATAAAATAATCCAATTTCACATGCTCTAAGAACTCCAATAAATTATCCTTTATAGAGTGCAAGACGTCAATACATTTTAACAATAAGTTTTAAAATATATAAAAATTATAACAAAAATTAATTATTAAAAATTTAGTTTTTTAAAATATTTTCTTTATGTATTCTTTCAAGGTTGAAATAAATTATAGAAATTTTATATATTAAATTGCAAAAACGTGTGTAGATCGTATTATTTAAGGTTCTGGATTTAGATTTAATTTATTTTTTGGGTATAATTAATTGTAAATTAACTGTTATTATTATATTATTATTATTGAATGGATAATTAAGAAAAAACGCTATTATATAATTAAACCTTTAAGAACTTATCTCAATAGTTTGAAATAGTGAAAAAGGACTATCAAGATATTGTTAACAAAATATGTTCCAATTTAGGTAAGAGAAACTAAGAGTCATTTTATGTGATCATGTTTGTTTTGGAATACATGGTTTGTGGAGAAACTATAGTTATAAAACTATGTTTTTTAACGAAAAAAAGAAAAAAAGTTAAATCATTTTATTGGTTCCTATATTTTAGGAAGATCTCAATAAGATCTTTTTTGTCTATTAAATTAGGTTCTTATTTTGAAAAATTTGTTATAATGAGGTTTTTTCTATTAGTAGTTTACTAAGTGTGTTAACTATGTGTCATGTGTCAGCACGTAATTTTTTTTTTAATTTTTTTATATTTCTTTTAAAAATAATAAAAATTGTCACGTATCAAGCTGACGTTATGTCACATGATAGAGGCAGTATAATGTAGCAACGACAATGTTACGTGTCACTATCGGATGCGCAGTGTGTCACTATTGAATGTGAAAGTTCTCAATGTAGTCTTTGTATTTATTATTTTGTCTTAATTTGGTCCAAATTTTGCATTGTCACTGTCATATCACACTATCTTTTCCACGTGACACAAAAGTATATCCATTGTAAATCAATTAGTAATTTCATTGGAAAGTTTGTCCCTAAAATGACGTCAATTTTTCCACCAAATCTAACAAGGAGTGTGTTATAAATTAGATGAATATGGTTAAAAAGAAGAAAAATGAGTACAAAGAATAAAAGGAGGAGGAGGAAGGAGGAAGGAGAAGAAGGAAGAGAATGAAAAAAAAATGTCGGTAACTATTAATAAATAATTACCGATGAAACATGTTTGTGATTGTCGATAATTACCGACCGATAATTACATATGGATTTAAATTGTCATTAATTACAAAAATATAATTATCAACATATTTTTACATAAATACCAAAAGATAATTGACAACAAATTTTATGATTCGTCGGTAAAAATTTATTAACAAACATTTTACTAACATATTTTTAGTCATTAATAATGTATTTTATCAGTGAATTTTTGTGTTTAACAACCAGTTTTATCCATCCATAAATTCTATTTTTCTTATGATGTTTAGTACAATTATTATTTTAATACCACATTTAATATTCTATATAATATATATATATATATATATATATATATATATATATATATATATATATATATATATATATATATATATATATTTTAAAAAATATATTAATAAAAAT
>Ga0214545_1001822_pt1 | contig 40601 bp, 25 predicted proteins | sample CNSS4metaG_FD_160064 | JGI IMG/M metagenome (GOLD analysis project Ga0214545, IMG submission 160064) | Root nodule microbial communities from cowpea collected in UCLA plant growth center, Los Angeles, California, USA - CNSS4 | ecosystem: Host-associated > Plants > Roots > Nodule | place: USA... | reverse complement strand
TTTTCCTTCGTCTTTCGATCCAAATCTTATAGGCAAAAGTTTCTTTCACACTATTTAACCGTATAAGGGTAAAATAGTTTAAAAAAAAAATTAACTTTAAAAAAAATGTAAAATAGTTACGAGAAATAATAAAAATGTGTCAAAATAGTACAATCTTATAATGTCCTGAAAAATCACTTTGTCGGCTATTTTTTGTAAATATGAAAGAAAATATCTAAATACTTATGAAGGTAGTTTTAATGATTGGGTGAAGATATTAATTCAAATCTATGAGTCAACCAATTACAAGTTAAGTTAGGTTGATTTTTTTTTTTTAAATATTGATTTAAGTGAAACTCAACTTACTTAATTTAAAAAATAAATGAATTTAAATCTAATTAAAGGTAAGTTAACGCTTAATCTATTAACAACAATTTTTTTTAATAGAAGTTTCATTATATTTATTTACTATTTTTAATTAAGTATGTTTATACTTTAATATTTTTAAGAGTAAAATACTTTTTAATGTGTAATAAAACTGTTGTACTCGGATAAACATATTTGTGTAATAAAAATATGAGAGACGCTAATTCAAATAGTAAAGTGACAATTTGACTCAGGTTGAAACTCCTAATTTTCGTACGAAAAAAGAAAAAAAACTTTTGGTTTCTTGATTTTAAAAAAAGAATTACATTTTTTTCAGATTGACGCATAGTATAGTATTATATGCATTGACGGTGATTAATTTGATGAAAACTTGATGATGACAGTGATTGGCACAGCCTTCGCGTTGAACATACTTTTCCACATCCCTGTATGGGCAGGAGTTCTCATAACTGGCTGCAGCACCCTCTTATTTCTTGGTCTTCAGAGATTTGGGGTAATAATTAAGAATCATTATCCTAACTCATTAAGATACTAAAATCTCATTATATTGCTTAATTTTCTTTGACAATACATATTATTATACTTCGAAGGAAAATGATTTTTTAATAATTAAATTTGGACAACTTTATGATATAATTTGAGATGGTATCTTAAAAAATTGTTAAAACATCATTGTCTTATTTTGAATTATAAGTTGGTTAAATATGTTTTTTATCCCTTAAATTTTCGTAAAAATTGAAATTAGTTATCTTCGAAATTTTAGTCCAATTTAGTCATCTAACTTTAGAAATGTGTGAATTTAGTCTTTTAACAAAATTTTGTTAATTTTATTTAATGTTTCAAACATACGTTTTCATGATAGCATTTGAGTTGTTTATATCGTTTGACAAATCTCTGCTTCAGTGTTAGCTAAGAAATTATCTTGAAACACGTTTGGAATGTCAAATAAATTTAACAACCAAATTTGGTTAAAAGAACAAAATTTACTCATTTATAAAGTTGGAGCACTAAATTGAATTAAAATTTGAAATAAGAACTAATTTCAATTTTGTTAAAAATTAAGAGACCAAAAATATATTTAATTTATTATAATTTAACAACCTGAGATGATATTTTCTAAAATTACTTAGAAGTACTACCTCATGTCATAAGAAAAAGTTGAGAAAATTTAATTTTCAAAAATATTGTCTTACTTTGAATTAGAATTTTAGAAGTGTTGGTGTGTGCACAGGTAAGGAAGTTGGAACTGCTGATATCAGTGCTAGTTTTTGTAATGGCTGGATGTTTCTTTGGGGAAATGAGCTACGTAAAACCACCTGCTTCTGGTGTATTGAAAGGAATGTTTGTGCCAAAACTCAGTGGTCAGGGAGCTACAGGGGATGCTATTGCTCTTTTGGGTGCCCTTGTCATGCCGTACACTTCCTCTTCAACTATTATTACTTTTCTTCAATTTCTCCCATAAAAACCATATTAACATCTTACAAAATGCAGGCACAACCTTTTCCTCCACTCTGCTCTGGTCCTGTCTAGAAAAGTACCCAGTTCCGTGCGTGGCATCAATGTAAGCAAGCCCACTCCGAAAATAAAGAAAGCTTTTAACAATTGACACATTTTTAAAATAAGCTTAATATGACATATTTGCTTGATTACGCAGGATGCATGTAGATACTTCCTCATAGAAAGTGGATTTGCATTGTTTGTGGCATTCCTAATCAATGTTGCAATGGTTTCTGTGTCGGGAACTGTTTGCGCTGCTGACAATCTTTCTGCAGCAAATGCTAATCAGTGCAGCGATCTTACCCTTAACTCTGCTTCCTTCCTTCTCAAGGTTAATTACTTACTTCACCACACAAGTTGCCATAGTAAAATCATGATGTTATGTTTATAATCCTATTTCAGATCCAATTTATCTGACACCAAAAATTGTTGTCCTTTGCTTGTAGAACGTGTTGGGACGATCGAGCTCTACCATTTATGCTATAGCACTGCTAGCCTCAGGACAAAGTTCAGCCATCACTGGAACCTATGCAGGACAATACATCATGCAGGTTACTTAAGAATTTTTTGTTTTCGACAAAGGTTAATTGTTAATATTTTTGTTGGTGAAAGTAGTTGAATCTTAGAGTTGAACTTATAATCTCTTTTACTGTTCGTTCCAACTTGATTCTTAAATGAATCTTATAACTCTTAATTAAGAATACCATTAAGCACTTTATTTTGTATAATTTGATGAAGGGTTGGTTTGATGGAATAGGGTTTCTTGGACATGAGGATGAAAACATGGATTAGGAACTTTATAACAAGGTGCATTGCCATAACACCTAGTCTTATTGTTTCAATCATTGGGGGTTCTCAAGGGGCTGGTCGGCTTATCATCATTGCATCGGTTTGTATATTCTACAACTTGTCTTTCTTTTAAGCATTGGATAACAAATGAACGAGTCAAATTATTATAATGAAAATCACAATAAATTGTTCTGCAGATGATACTTTCATTTGAGCTTCCATTCGCTCTGATTCCTCTGCTTAAGTTCAGCAGCAGCAGTACAAAGATGGGACCTCACAAGAATTCTATAATTGTGAGTTCTATTCTTCCCCTAAAAGAATGATAGATTTGTATCCACTAACCATTATCTTGGAGAAAGATTAAAGATTTTGGATTGAAAAAAAAAGAAGAAAAGAAAAGTGACATGATTCTGGTGCAGATAATTGTGATCTCATGGATTCTGGGGTTGGGAATCATCGGCATCAATGTGTACTATCTTTCTACCTCGTTCGTGGGTTGGTTAATTCATAGCAGTCTACCAAAGGTGGCAAATGTGTTGATTGGGATCATAGTGTTTCCTCTAATGGCACTTTATGTTGGCGCAGTTATATACCTAACATTCAGAAAAGACACTGTTAAGACGTATGTTGAGACGAAGAATGAAGCAGCAATGGAAAAAGGGTTTGTGGTTGATGGTCAATTAGAGTTGAGTGAAGTTCCCTACAGAGAAGACTTGGCTGATATCCCCTTACCACCATAAATGCATCATCAAAAGGGGTTTTTCTTCATAACTGTTGATGGCTGCTTCTCACAATCATTAATTGAAATTGGGAAATGAATGTAATGTTAAGAAGCCCTTGAGAATTCTCCTCTCGAGTTGTGTCACCCTGTGTTTCTTGTTTTAACTACTGTGTAAGCTTTGTGGATTTTTATGTTATAGGAAAGGTAATTTATATGAAAAAACCATTCCGGTGTAAATCCTGTGATCAAGTGGTGTCGAAAATTTTGGAATAATAAACCCCCCAAAGAAAGTAGCTTTTCCATTTTCTTCGACTTTGTAATGGAAGGCATGACTGAAGGTAAGATCTTACCTTATGTATTTGTTGCAGAGAAGACTATTTATTATGGGTTCTTGGGGATACCAACGTTTTTCGAGAGGAGATATTTAAAACTGCAAGACAATAAATCTATAAATTTATGAGTATTTTTATTTTTATATTTTTAACATTATTCATCCTATTATGTTTACGTAATAAGAAATTTTCAATTTATTTTAACAGAAGTATATATACACACACAAATATATATATTTTCTCTTGAAAAGATTTAGACGGTTGTCAAAAATAATAATGCATGAATCACATAATAAATTTTTTAATTTCACCTTTTATTATATAAGGTGTTGTTCCATCTCATTGAAGATTTTCTTTCTAACCTTTATTAATATATACGAGTCAAATATCAAATTTATTTTTTACAAAACTTTCACATTGTTTTATTTAAGTAAACGACATGATGACATTAAAATCTACCGCCATCAAATTTAAGATGAAACATAATCTTGGTATTACTTAAGGATAAAAAGTTAAATATTTAAATTGTACAATTTCGGCAATTCCATATTCGATATAATATTCACTAATTTAATTATTGTATCAATATTTTCAAGCTGAAAATACAAAAAAAATGCGCAACCAATGAAAAATAACAAAGTTAAACACGCAAGTTAAGAAGTATATAATTAAAATATATTTGACGAGAAAATTAAAATATATTTATTTCTACAAATATATTATTACAAATTAAAAATATTCCATATGTTCCTTTGAAATGGTCGTTTACGTTTTATTTGCCTAAACCAAGGAAAAAACAACTATTTTTTTTCTATTTTGAATACAATTTTACGAGAGTTACTTTACTTATTATTTATTATTTCAACAACTATTTTATTTCAATATATATTTATGTATCATTATTACAAAATAATTTCTCTTTTCATATTAATTAAATTAAGAGTATAATTGGAAAAACATCATATATCCTGAAATTTAAAGATGAGAGCTAAAAATTACCAATTATTTGTATTGTACTGACAATGATAATTGCACCACTATTTACAGCAATTGGCAGGATAAAATGGTAAATGACCAAATTTTCAATATTTTTCTGCTCATGGGGGAATCAATAAAATAATATTTGCCCTCCTATCAGCACAGATCGGCATCAATATATAGAACCAAACAACTTTCATCCTCAATCTCTGTTATTCAAAAATAGTAAATAAAAGAATACAAATAACTGATAATATTATAATAATTTTACTAACATCAATTTACCTTAGTGTTACAGATAACTGTCCAATTTTAAAACAGATAACATCAAATTTATAGAGGAATAAATATTTAAATTTCTCTCAATCTCCCGGTGTTTTCTATTTAATTCAAACAAAAGACAATTCAAATCAATCCTTTTATTTCTCCCATTTTAACAATGACATGTAATTTAATGACATATTTAATGGGGAGGCTATTAAACGTTTTTAATTTAAAAACATTATGACAACAATATGAAAATTTTGATCCTAAAAGTTCTACTTTTCCTCTCCCGTTTCCTACTCCGGTCATTAGTTCAACATTGTCTCTCTACACTTATAGTATCTGCAATATTCGTAATAAAAAATATTGTAAATTTTAAAACTTGACCTTAAAATCCAATCACTTTTTTTTTTTTTCTTTTGTAGAATGCCCACTTGGTAGAAATCCAATCACTTGATATATTTTCATCAGCAATTTCTTACCACATGCTATTGTCCATCACAGCAGAAACAATGCCTTTCAATGTCTCCTGCATATTGATTGAAATATGTATGGTTATTTGTTTGTTGATTCTTTTCCTTTTTGCGTGAGAAAGAGCAAAGCAGTAAAACATACCACAGAATGGTCTTTAAGACCAAGCGAGAGGACCAATGGCCTGGAGGAGCCAGACAAACTGCGAATCAAGAATTGGAGAGTCAACATGATTCCGAAATCGAATTATTAAAGTATACATGAACAAAAAAAGGCTAATATATTAACCATTTGAGATATCTCTTTTAAGATATTTGAAACCCAAATTAATTTTTGAGGAAAAGTGGAAGACTCCAGATGCGTAATAAAATCTAAAAAAGTTGTGAGATTTTCTCTTAAGGAACAAAAGAATGCATACCTCATTTGCTCAATCAGCTGACGTGCACATGCTACTAACATTGGCTGCATCAATACATTCTGTGAATAAGAAGCACAATATGACAGAAAAGATCAAGGATAACAAATACTTTCCGACATAAGCAAGCATACCTCATCCCGTTTGCCAAATATAACAGAAACGTTGAACGTTGGATTGATGGACACCCCTTCTTCCTTTCTGGCATTGAAAAGTCATACATGCAACTATGTGAGCAATCCTTTCTTATTGAAACATATCACTGATTTGAATGTACATGATGATACATAATTTTAAGCTGACAAATAAACAAGGATTTATCTAAAGTCCTAGTTATTTTAACAACTTTAGTTTGTTAGTTGTCAAAAGGGGTGTCCAATGAGTTGGAGATCTTTGTGATTCAATAAACCATTGCATAGTAGTTTCTTCTCTTTCTCTCTTCTTCATCTCTTAATTCTTTTCCTAAGATTTAAGAACTTTATCTTGGGTTTATAACAAGATAAGTCTGACGATATGATTCATGATGAGGAGACCCAAGAAGGCACGAATTCAATACCATAACAAACACGGCTATGAGAAGCCCAATAGAAAGAAGAAAAAGCCCATTAGGATGAGAGATTATGTTACTTATGAAGATAAGCGTAAGGATAAAATGGGTAGCAAATAGGAAGCACTGATCTACGCAAATTTTTCTTTTTCCTTATTGTTCGTTAGGCACCAGAAACTATATCTATTATAGATTTCCTTTTACAAAGGAGAGGAATCAAAGATTTTATCTCTTCTGATTCTCTTCCATCTCTATTCTGTTGTGTTTCTTCATCTACTCCCTCTATTTTCCTACTGCTGCAGGTCAAGCACATCATCTGACCTACCAGAACATGGACCTGAGGACAGAGGCTTCGGAAAATCTTGTGGACAGCCGAGTGAATATGGGTTCCAATCACATTCTCTATGTTGGGAGACATGGAAGTCCGTGAATAGCAGCAGAAAGAATATTGGAAGAGGAGAAGGTTGATGAACAACTCACTCCTAAGACACCAAACTTGTGGCTGAATAAAGATAAAGCTGAGAGCAAAATCAAATTGCCCAATCTCAATGGCGGCAACCTTATGATTTAGATTGCTAGTGCAGAGAAATATTTTTGAGGTGTGACAGCAGAAGCCAAAAGAGTAGGGATAGGTTGCATTTAGAGGCAAGGATCAGTGGTGCATTGATTTGTGGAAGGACATTTTAGCTGCCTGTATGAAAGGCAACCAACTTAGCAGCAATCAAGATCAGCCAATGATGTATACACAAAGATTTCAAAATATTGGGGGTGCAGATATTGGATGTCCCAAAGGAAAAAACTGAGATTACTTCCTGGGAGGATCAAGTACACAAATGCAATGCCAAGTATGAACACAATCTTAATAATACTACAAAGTCCATACATCTAGCCTGAGATATCAAAGAGGAGTTGTGTGGCACCAAATCTCAATACAATGTTTTGATCATTGTTGTCAAAACCGGACCAGACCAGCTGGTTCAACCAGTTGAGCTGGGAACCAGACCAGTCTCCAGTCCAAAGTTTCCTAAAACCTGAATTTCATTTGAACCAAGATAAAACTGGTTGAACTGGCCAAGAACCGGAAAAAGTAGGGAAAACCAACAAGTTGATAGATTCAAACAGTTGGCTCTAAAAACCTGTTTTTTGTTTTATTTGGTTTTTTTATTTTTTTTTGAGACTTGCAGTTTGTAATCAATTTTATGTTATTTTTAAAATTAAATATGATGTATTAGATTTGTTTGCTTTCATATATAACTTACTTTTAAAATATTTTGTGTTGTCTTACGAGACTTTTAAGGGAAGTTTAAATTTAAATTTTATAAATTTATTTCCGTCATCCCATTATAATTAATACTACTTTATATATAGCACTATTATATTTAAAATATTATAGCAATAATATTTACTATAATGGACTCTATCCCAGTTGAACCTCGATTGAAACTCTGAATTCGAACCTTAAAGTCATGCCTTCACCAGTTCAGTGACTGGTCAGGTTTTGACAACCTTGGTTTTGATGTCAAATCTTGAACATAACTCAAGTGAAGGAGGAATTGCAACTCCAACTGGGCAGCTATAGTGGCTTACCAAGCCTGATTCAAGGAATGAAGTTCTCACGCCCTTTCAAGAATACTACTGGGCCAATCAATCATTCAGAAAAAGAGTGTGTGGAAGAAATACAGCAGCAGCACACTCAACTACGAAATCCTATACTATTGGTGCTTATTATCCACAATGAAACAGAAGCGTTTGTACAAGCCATATTACGAATGAAGAAGAAGCAATGAGGGCAACCGTTTTCACTTTGGTTTGGCAGGTCAGAGCCATTTAGCTGAAGACACAGATGTCCAGAAAAAGTATCATGGTTACTATTTTGGCAGAAGATGGAAAATTGGAGGAAGACAAGTGATTGAAAAGACCAGTTCTCAGGAAGGAGAAACTCTGTGGGAAGGTGCACCAATTGTATTTACATGTTAGATGCTCAAATGATCTCTCTTTTCAGCAGGGGAAATTACACAACTGAGAACTATAAAGCAACATCAAATCATGATAGATAGTGGGGCAAGTCATACTTCATTGCTTGGGAGTTAGTAAAGTAATTGGGATAAAATGTATTACCGACCACTACATTGGGAGTAGATTATGGGATGGACACAAAAAATTTCCCCCGAGGGTGATGTCAAAAATTGAAGTTATTGGTTTCTTTAAATGATCCTGAAGGAGATTGACTTGTTTAAGTTGGGAGGAGTGGATCAAATTTTTAGAGGAGGCTTGGTTAGAAGCCACAGGTTCAAAAAAGTAATATAGAGATCTCTACATCTCTACCTGAGTGACTGAGTCTAACAAAAGCAATGATACCTCATAAAACTCTATATAACAAGGTCTTGATGTAGAATGCTCTTTAGTATCAGTAGTAATATATTTATTCTCAGTATTAGTTGCTTATGATTTTACTGGATAAGAAATATAAATAAAATCAATGATATTTCACAGAAGTCACATGCAGACCTGGCATATACTATTGTCCCCATGGTTCCTATTTGGGTAGCAATAACCTGATAAGCAGTCAGAAAAGTAAGTACAATCACCATAAAACATAGAAAAAAACTCCATCAGCACTCACCAGAAAATGATCTTCGTATCTCGAAATAATAATCTCCGTTTCATTCCCCTGCAAGCAAGCAAGTAACTTCTCAACATTAGTCCAACATTTCAACATTAGTATTAATTATCAACATTAAAAAATATATATTGAACAGCTAAATTTGAACCTCTAACATTGGCTTTTGGAATTTAGAACATGAAATGAATATCTGTGTTTAAAATCTCATTGCATCTTCTATAATTACAAAATCAATGGAAAGGAGTTAAAAATTAGTTGCTGGCTACTAAGAGTTGCAGGAAACGAACACTCGCGCATGCATACATTGATTTCCCGAGAGAAATTGAGTTGAGACACTGGAAATTGAGAAGTGGAGCTTTCCATATTCATTGACATCGGCGCTGATAGGTCACACTCACACTACTCAAAGACTCTAACAGTCGTTATCTCAAAGTGCTTCTTTCGAGAATCGGTTTCAAAGGAGAAGAAGATGAGATCGCCGCCGGTGATGCCGACGGAGCGGAGAGGCGAGGTTTTCGTTGTTCCTGTTGAGAGAGAGAAGAAATGGGAGAAAATGTGCAACTTCCTCTATGCACCAAATTTCGGCCTATTTTAAAAATAAAATTAGAGTCAATTTTTAAACTCCAGTAAATACATTTTAGTGTTTTTTTTTAGTTTAAAATTATATCAAACCAAACAAGCTGTTGTAGTTGGTGAGTGACACTAAAATTGTGTTTTTTTATGGATAAACTTATATTATTATTAATAAACCTAAATTGAATAAAAATAAAAAATTTATCGTCTTTCTCCATATTCAAACTTTAAGAAAACATCAGTCCCTATATCTGAATCCATGACTTGTTTTTCATTGTCGCTACTACTTCCTATTTTAGTGCCACATACTATTAAAGCCAATGAATATTTTAAAGTATTATTTAATACATAATCAATTATGAGATACTAATAATTAGTGATGAGTTATTTTTTGTTATTTTAAGATAATAATAAATAAAATTATTTAGGGTTAAATATGTTTTTGGTCCTCAAGTTTCAGTGAAATTTGGAATTAGTCCATCTTCAAAACTTTTGATCAATTTAGTCTTTCATCTTTAAAAATGTGTGAATTTAGTCCTTTTAATTAAATTTTGTTAGGTTTATCTAACGTTCTAAGCGCATTTTATGATAGTATTTGAATTGTTTACACTGTTTGACACATTTTTGCTTTAATGTTAACTTATGTATTATCGTAAAATACGTTTAAAATGTCAAATAAACGTAACAAAATTTGATAAGAAGGACTAAATCCACACATTTCTATAGATGAAGGACTAAATTTGTATAAAGTTTCAAAGAGGGACTAATTTCAAAATTTATTGAAACTAGAGGGATCAAAAACATATTTAACCCAATTATTTACAAAAGAAAGGCAAAAATATTTGTACCCGTTGTTATATGCGGATAAAATTTGCACTGAATAGTTAGTATTTACAGATTTTTATTACATGCAAATAGCAGATATTTTAATACTTGTCTATAAACAGGTCAAATGCAAGTATCATATTATTTGTACCCGCAAGAATATATTATTTACAAAAATTTAAAATTTAAAATAATTTAAAATAATTTATATTTTATTAAGTTAAATTTAATTAAAATTAAAATTTAATTTATGATTTATTAGGTTAAGTTTAATTAAAATTAAAACTTAATTTATATTTTATTTTATATTTTTTCATAATTTTAATTAAATTTTATTTCACAAATTTATAAAACATCTTTTTTTTTAAATATTTATGAGTATCCAAAAGCACTCACATGTTTCAAAAAATCCACCAATATTTTTTAAAAAGGTACTCACGCAAATAAAAAGACGAGTAATGGATGAATTTTCTTTCGGGTTAAGTGTAGACACTATTTACATATGACTCAACCCATTGTCATTCCTAATCTTACTCGTGTTAACCCCATCCAATCATTAACTATTTCTTAATATAGAAAGAATAAAAAAGGTCCTAAATCACACGTACTTTTATTGATTATCTTCAAACCTCGGTATGGTTACATTTATGATATATTATTAAATTCTTAAAACATGGTCAAAAAATTTAATATGATTGAATAAAAAAAACTTAATTGAAAGCAATAAAATCTATTTTAGAACTCTTTTCTGTCGAAAGTAATTGGTCACCAACCGAGACATATCTATTTATGCATAAAAAAGTGTAACCAAATGAAACAAAAATTTGAAATTTTATACTCTTTTTTTTTTACCTAAACTAAAATAAATGAATAAGAGGTCATCCACCATACTAAGAACTTGTTTCATCCACAAACCTTAAAACTTATTGTTGAGAAAGGGTGTAACCATTTCTGTTGCGGTATAATTGCCTTTGGAAGAAATCTAGTTTCCGCCACCCTGTCAAATCATAAATGCTCAAACTCTTTTAATAATAAGAAACATTTTTTACCAATAATTTATTCTAAACCAAAACACAACCAAGAACAGTGAACTACATAACATACCAGGAGCACTGAAGACAGCAGTCACCATAACGTGGTCCTTATTCATCCAAATAGTTTTAATGTAATCTAATTATAGAGGACCTGATGGACTTGACAAGATTTCAAGGTAACTAAAGGCCACAAGAAAATAAACAACGTTGGAACATCACATGATACTTATTTTTCCTTTAACCACAGTTTCACAATCAACTTCAACGAATTACAGGATCTACATACTAGATAACTTTCTTGGCACATCCACCTAACCTCCTCTTCACTTCTGAAATAGATGATTACCAATGAAAATTACACCTTTTAAGTTCCAAAACTCAAAATCTACTCCCCCATTTAACCTAAACCAGAGTTTGTTCCTGATACAGGCCTCAACAATGGATGATTGGACGTGGGCTGCACATTACTAGGGGCATTGAACATGGCAGTTGAAGGTGATTGTGATTGTTGTATCATAGATAGTGGTAATCTTTGCCCCAACCCAAACATCGAAGGTCTTGGGGCAAAGGACATATGTGGATGAAGTGATTGATTGCTGCCATACCCTGAGATACTGGGCTGTGAGGGAGAAGCAGAGATCATTTGTTGCCTGTTGTTGCCATTGCTAGCCATTGAAGGACCAACACCCGATGCAGCCATTGTGGGTGTTGCTCCTGCAGTCCCAAGACGTGCTGATATTACACGAGACCGTTCAGCAGCAAACCTTTGCTTTGTTCTCTCCAGTTGTTCGCATTCTTTCATTAACAATGTTTCTATTTCCGCAAACTGTTTCAGCTTCAACTCTAATCTTTTCAGCTGGCAATAAAAACAGCAAGCCACAAACAAAAGTTAAAAAAATCAAGTTACTAGCTCTGCACCTGATTTTTAGTAATCTCCAATTGCTTAATTTACTTTATTCTAAAAAAATGTTCACTTGTTTTCTCACGTTGATGCACACCATCCAGACAGAAATGGACAAAACAGAAATTAACTATATCTAGAATGTTAGTTTAATATTGGAATAAAGTCAGAAAACAACAGTGATACCTGATGATTAACTATGTTAGCACACAACCTCTGAATTTCTCGTTCTTCATGATCGGCAAATAATTTAGCTTTCATTGCTGCTGCAGAGAGGCCTGCTTTAGCTGCATCTTTAACTTTTTCAGAAGATAGTGGGGTTGTCCTACCATCATTTAGTCCCCATGAACCATGTACCTTCGCCTTATCCTCTGAAACCAAAAAGAAGTATTCCCAAGAAGAGAATTACATACTGGGTTTTATTAGAGGGCTGGGCTTGTATATAGACAACATAAAAAAACAGCACCCATAACTGACCATTATTATTATTATTTGATACCGCTGTTTCTCCATGAGACCCACCATCACGACACCGTATGCTTTCGGAATTTGTCCTACATGTGAAAAATATTAATTTTTAATACAATATTCCTAAACTAGCAAGTTCAGAAAAAGAACAGAACAAGTTGAGCTTAATTTTCCCACTCCACCCACCATACTATTCCAAAATAGGAACAGGATAAGGACATAGTATGGTCTTTTCTTCTTTTTTTTCTTTTCCTTTTGTGGGAGCTTCCCATAATGTTCGGTTCTAGTTATAAGATTTTTTAAATAAAATAAAAAGGCCAAAAGCAGAAGATAAAATGTCCAAAAATGAGTAATAACCCCAAAGAAAACACTTCATCCAACAAACTGCACTTGCTATGACAGGCATACTCACCTATTATCATGTCCAGGTGCTTCCACCTGTGAAGTGCTGCCAGAATTATCCACTGACAATACTGCTAATGCTGCATGAGCACAAGAAGCAGCTACTCTTGGTCCAACTGCAGAGGCTAAAAAGGCAACCTTTGGAATGCACCAACCAAAACAAAATATATAAGAACTGTAGAATATACGAGGCATTTTAATTTGTTGTGAAACTTATAGAATCTAGATACAATATCTTAGCCATCACATCACCCTTTAATGCATTTGTAAGTGCCACAGATAAATTGGGGGTTCCATCAAAGAGAAGCAACGTAACTTGAAGGAACAAGTTTTGTTTATAGCTTCTTTTACAAATAAACATGAATAACATAGTTAAGGACATGATGTTAAGTGTCGTATTATAACCACATCCTATGCTGAAAAACATGTTTTCAATTGCCTTAGTTGAATAATAATTTAAGCATATACTTAGCGGTCACTCACCAAAGCCATAACAGGATTTCCAGAATTTGCAAAAGGAAGCCGGCTGTCAGAACTTCTCACTTGATGGACAGGTCCTGTAACAGCATAGATACCAAATCAAAACCATATAAAAAGCAAGTTGAATTAAAAGTATAAGATAGACCTGGAGTATTTCCGTTTGAGTAACAATGCAGTCTTCCACTACCATCTCTATCAACTGCATTGGATGACAAAGGCATGCTCGGAACATTAATATCTTCCAATTTCCCATCTTCCATGGGTAGACGGAGAAAATGAAGAATGCATTGTGCTTTTGACTTGGTACCAACATGCTCAGCAATTTCATTCCAATTCTCATTGTAAATCTCCATTGCTTCAAGAAGCAGTAAAGTTTCTTGATCAGTCCAATTATCCCCGTCCAGTTCACCATAATCCGTAGTTGAATCCACCCTTAAAAAATCTAGACTTGAATGACCAATGACAAATCTCCCATCATGAAAGCAATCAGTGCAAAGTAAAATATCAACCTGTAACAAGAGATGCTAATTACATATGATGGAAGAGGTGTTCAAAGTTAATCTGCAGCTTACTTAGTAACAAGAGTCAACTCCCATAGTTCACAAATTTTAGCATCATATATCAGGTATGGGAACAACTTGACATAAAACATTTGGTTTTCTTAAAACTTTAAATTGTCCATTTTAACCAAGCACAGACTTGCAAACACTCAAAATAGTAAACATTTTTCTGCAAGACACAAGTAATTGCTACAATAATCACAGTAGTAAATGAGGGGACCCAAGATACAAGAATGAAAGACATCGAGCCAAAGAAGTTACAGTAGTTCTTATAGATAGGTTAGGTACAATAGAGTGGTTACCAAGCATGGAAAGCTGGGAGGAGAATTATATGCTTTACTGATTGTCATACTATATACATCACAAAAGCATTTGATTACTTTCATGTTCTCTGTTCTCAGTACTTTTTTTAATCTCATTTTGTTTTGGAGTTTGTACTAAATAATTTAGTTTGACCTGCAAGATCTTTTACCATGAAGAAAACTGCAGAATTGTTAGACAATCTGGTGATGTTGAGCATGGAATGTGATTATGGACGACATACATTGCAGAAATATGGAAGAATATGCACGGTATAGAATTTCTTTTGGCAACTATCAGATAATAACATAAAGAAACAGGGACTTAGCCTTGAGATGGAGGAAGACAAGGAACAGCCAGTCAAGAGTCACGAATCTGCAGGCAAAAAGCAGATATATAATAAGATGGTAATTGACAATTTCATGTACTTTGTCGATGGATGCCAATCATGGGCAAGAAAACGTCAACTTGGCTGATTTCAGGGGCAGCCACCCAATAGTGGTGGATTCATTGCTAGAAGAAATTCTTCGAGGTAGAGAAGATCAAGGTGGATGCGAAGGTTACTCACACTAGTTAGCATGGAAGGTTTAGCAGTACACTGGTTCCATATCTTGAGGAATAAAATGTCAAACTTGACCTTGAAAAGGTCTGATGCAAGCATTGATTCAAGGATTAGGAGAAAGAAATGATGGCAAAGTATATATGAGAGGTTAACCACTGTGACAAACCACATTGGCTGATGACTATGTCCGAGAATACGAAATTTTGGTGGGGCATCTATTGGAGATCTCAAAGGAACTTCTTTTTAGGTATTTCAAGGGGTGATTGAGAAGTAAAGTAAAATGCAAAGTGCAGGCGGATAGAACACCAATGGATAAAAGTGACAAAAGATAATATTGAACAATGAAATCATACACAATACAGCAACACACTTGCTGTCCCAGGGACAAAAAAGAGTCTCATTATACAAATACAGCAATTCTCTTGCTGTCCACAGAGCCAGAAGTATCCTAAAGAGTGTAATCTCAGTCCGCATACTGAAAATAACTACACAACCTAATATCAGCTGTATACTCCTAAACATAGTACATAGCTACCAGCAGTTATTTTCTACACATAACTGTCATCCTGCAGTTTCTAATGCAAAATTAATTATAGCATTTATTGTCAACACTTAATTGCCATGGATCAGCTCCCATCACTATGGCCTGCCGGAAAATCAGTCTACATTAAGGCTGAAAGATAGAAACTAGTTCTCCAAATTATCTTTATCTACTTCAATAACAATTACTTCTCCATCTTTTTTCAGTGCTTCATTAGTGACCAAAATTAACAATCTTAATTGTTTCTCTGTATATATAGGGAACTGAACTTTTCTTCACACCTGAAACACAAAACCTTGCTTTTCCTTTCCATCAATTCTTGATATGTAAATGGTGCAGGCCTTGGTTAAACTTGGCTGAATTTCGTGCGAATACTCTGTTCTTAAACCTGCGAACCCTGTAGATGAAGTTCCTTTGTTTTGTCCAGATTAAATGATATTTGAATTTAAACCTTGACTGAAATGACTTTGGCTTCCATTCCACCCTGCAGTAATAATTGATCCTGCATCACCTTCTGAGCCATACAATACAACTGCTTTGATGGCCTGGCCTTTAAACAATGCTAGAAGATCCCATTTTCACAGGCAAACCTACACTCGCGGTTCCAAACACACACAAGTGCATTTTGTTCGGCCTCAGTACTGCATATGCATACTACATAGCTAGAATTCTTGTTCTGGGTACAAAACTTTGCAAATGATGCTTAATTTCAAGTAGCAAGCTACCAAGAAAATAACCCAAATATTTTTCTTCTGGTAAACAATTGACTTGTGATGTACACAATTCAAATGATTCCATAAACTCCTCCACCAATGAATAGATGGGGGAAATTCCTATATTTGAGGCTTTTACTCATCTTAGGTAGTTTTTGGCCAAACTTTTTTAGACCCTAAAGCTACTTTAAAGTTGAATTTAAAAATTAAGAGCTTTAAAATTAAAGTTAAATCCATTTGATAATTCGATAACTTTTAAAGTCAATTCAAAAGAAGTTCCTTTCATATAAAAAATCCCATTGGAAACTATGAGAGAAAAGATGCAGAAGAGAGAAAAAGGTAGTAATGAGATGAGAAAAGCACTAGTGTGGTACAACCAATACAAGCCTAGCACAAAACACAACAAAAATAAGGGAATGCAGAGAAAGTGTTTCTTATTTTTATTTTCCACTTGTACTTTTAATTACCAAAATATCACCTTGTTTTTATTGTTGTATGGGAAGATTGCTTTATCTGTTTCATAAACAAACTATTGAAAACAAGAAACAAAGAGAAAAAAGGAAACAAAGTAGTTAAAAGTGAAAAGGGTAAACGAAAGCAAAAAAAAAATAAATTTCAAACCAAATAGACCCTAAGACTTCTAAAATAGTCGGAATGTTAATATTTTAACATTCTCTCAAGTTGAGGTTTGGTTAGTAAGCATCGACTTGTTACACATAAACACACCTAACAAATATAATAACTCTAAATTAAAATATAGAGGTGCATAAGGCCTTTCGAGAAGATAGAGACCTTGGTACAAGCTCAACCAGATAACCTAATATACTATTATCATAACAAAACTTTAAATTAAAATATAGAGGTGCATAAGGCATTTCGAGAATATAGAGGCCTTGGTACAAGCTCAACCAGATAACCTAATGTACTATTATCATAACAAAACTTTAAATTAAAATATAGAGGTGCATAAGGCATTTCGAGAATATAGAGGCCTTGGTACAAGCTCAACCAGATAACCTAATATACTATTATCATAACAAGTTTCCTAAGAGAATAAAAACCCTAGTATACTAACAAGTCCTTGTGGTGCATTGATCATATCACATATCACAATTTATAGTCTACATCAGAACTTTTCCAGTAAACTTTTTAATAAACTTCCACATAATTACAATGACAACAATCTAACCAATTTACTATTTGTCAACTAACTACTGCAGGTTCCCTTTCATACTACTAAGCAACCATGATAATCAAACATTCAGATTCTAGAGGTAGAAACAAGTCACCAAGAATTGTATGTTTCCCTCTCCATGACATCCCTGCAATACAGCAGTAGATGCATTCACATATGCCAAACCAAATCTAACTTGTTATTTTTATCTCTTGCTTTGTTTGTGTAATGAGACTGAGTAAAGGGAGAAAATATTCAGAATGGAGGGTGAAATATAACGAGTACTGACTGTCATGCACACATAACACATCCAAAGGGAGTGGAGGTTTTAACTATTTCTTGATCCGAGGAACTAGACTTGGTGCTATAAATGATCTTTCAACTAAAGGGGCATAATCATCTCCTGGACCTGTATGCATTGAATGCATAAAGCTATAATCCTGTGCAGTCATACGAGGTGGTCATGTGCTGTGATTCCTAACGGAAGCCTTCCTATTCAATCTTTCATTCAGACCATCATTACCCATATGATGAAAGCAATAAATAGTCATAGGACCATAATATAATATTAAATTTGAAAAAATAATTCAGAGTACCTCTTTTTGGGACTGGTAGTATACAACAGGAAGTGGACGAGAACAATAAATGCAATGATTATCCGAAAGATGCTCTCTTATTCTGTCCTCCAGATCAAAGACATCGACATTATGTGCAGTCAATGACGAATAAATTTCGTCAGCTTTCAGCTTACAACTGGGATTGTCAAATTTGATCAAACTATCAATAGATTTCAAAGTCTCTACCGGCACACGGACCTCTCCACTCGGCTCCTCCCTCAAGCAAGAAATAACATTGGGAGACTTAAAACTCGATGTCTGAACACAGTAATTAATAATTCCCCAATGATCAAGGAACCTCACAATCCGAGTCAAATCCTCAACATCAATCCCTGTCAACAAACCCTGGCAATCAGAAAGCGTAATCCCCTTCCCAGGTTGCTCCAAATGCATCGCAACAATGCAGTTCCTACACTCCATGTACTTCTCTGGAGTATGATCGGGTGATTTTCCTGAAAAGAAATGTGGCACTGCTTGCCTCTCTAGCCTATGCACGGTGGCAGGTGAAAACCAATCTGTTCACAATCAAACCAACATCAATCCAAACCGTCCAAAACTCAGAAAACAAAACAGAAGTCAAACAAGCACACGACCAAAATTCAGTTCACCTGAATGCATAGGAACTACAAGAACCTTAGTTCCAAATCGCTTAACAACCCCACGACCTTCCAATATGGCAGGGGGAGTTATGACAAAAGAGGAATCACCCTCCAAAGCTAAGTTATCAGATGGCACAGCCGACAGCGCCTGAAGCTGACCGTGAGACACGTTTTCAATAACAGGAGGGACAGGAGCGCACTGAGCCTTATTGTCTCCAGACTCAAGGGCTCGCTCCAGAGCCACAATTGAAGTGACCGAGGAGTGAGGGCGGTTCACGGAGCGCCTTATCACGAGGGGAAACTGAGAAATGGTAATGCCATGGTCTGAGAGAACCTCCGTCTCCACATGCGGTTGCGAATTAGGGTGGTTTTGGTGTGTTTGTTCCTCAGAATCGTAGCCACGTTCCGCATGGTCGTCCTCCGCATTGGGGTTTTCTTCGTCGTCTTCGTCCTCCTCCTCGTGCTTGGGGTGACGCCGAGCGACTTGAGAATCTCTCTTGCGCTTCCTCCATCTGGTTCGGTTCTCTGCAAAAAGGAAAATTCAAATAGAAAGAAAATTGAGAACAGTGGTTAGGGAATTGAGAAGAGAAGAGAAATTGGGGAAATTGGAAGCGCAGTGTTGGCATGGAGAGAGTGAGGGTTTTAGAAGAGTGAATGAATACCTGAAGGAGAAGCTGGCATGGCAAGAGGAGAGAGGGGTTTAAGGGAGAGAAAGAGAGAGAAAATTGTGGGAAAGATTTGAGTGTGGGGTCGTTGATTGGCGCAAAGGATTGGGATTGTTGTTGGAAGAAATATTTTTGAGTTGGAGGATCGATCTCTCTCTCTCTGCTGGATGATGTGTGATGGAAATGGTTGGCGTTTGGGGCAAAACACAGTGTTGATGTGCGTTTGTGTGGCTGTTACCGGAACCACAGTGGAAGGTCTAGCGGCTTTGTTTGCTTGCCTCGCGCGTGCTTCAGACGCTGCTTTTTCATTAGGCTGTGCTTGCCAGGAAGGGCTGAGAAACTTCACATGCCGCTTTTATATCCCTTGCTTCTTCTTTTTTTTTATCTTTTAATTATTCTATTAAGTACTAACAAGTATTTTAAATATGTTAACTAATTAACTAATACCTTAACATTTATTTTAATCTTTGAAAAAACATCTTTATTATGTGAATTCAGGATGGATCAAAGTTGTTAAATGTATTTTAGATTTTTTTGTTGTTGTTGAATAAGTGGAATATCTATAAATTTTATTAATGTTTAATTGTTTAATATTTATAATGAGAATTGATTGATGACATTTAACAAAGTTTTTCTTTCATACATTTAAATTTTACTTTAACCAAGGATATGAATGAAATATATTTAATTTATGATACAGTACTATTTTTAACTGGATATTTATTTAAGAGAGTAAAGATGATACTTTTTTCTCTTCAAATTATATATTCATTTGTATAATACTTAATAAAAATGTTTTTAAAACCAAATTAAGTTAATATATGTTCGAGATTTGTGATGGAAGTCTTTTGTTTTGGTCTACAAGAATTATAGAATTAAGAAGATATTATTACACAAAACATTAATGATTTTGCTAAAATAATAAAACATTAATGACAAAAATTTAACTGGTAAAAATAGAAGATATGTTTATATAACTTTTATTGTATAAATAAATTATGTTTTCTAGAAAATAATTGTATCATATAATTATAATTTTATAATTTCAAAACTTAATTATTTTTTCATTAAAATTTGTAGTACTTCTGTTTATTATTATTTTTTTTTAAAAATGTATATGTTGTTATGGATAAATTATGTAGTTACGAGTATTAATTAAATTAAACGTTAATTTTTATAATTTAATAAATATTAAAATAATTACTACAAATATGTGCGATCATTTTTCTCTTTATAATAAACAATTATTATTAGAATAATAATCAAAATACAAAATAATATTAAATAAATTTTTATAAAAAATATTTTTATAATTTTATTATTAATAATTTTGTTATTTCATAAATAAATTTTTATGAGTAATTATTTAAATTTTAAAAAATAATTATTAAAATAGTAAAAAAGTTAAAATAAATATTTAATATTCTATATCTTAAATATTTAAATAGTTATCTTGAAAACAAATTAAATAAGCAACAAATAAAAATTTAATAGCATGTAATATATAAAATAACAACTTTATAATATAATTTATTTTAAGATATTTAATTAAATATTTTATACTGGTAAAAATGTCGCATATATTTTATCAAACACAATTGTAAAAATGTTAATATAATTTTTAATGATTTCTATCAATTAACAAAAATTTTAGTAACTTATAAATTTTATCAAGGACAATGATAAAAATTTTGATATAACTTTTAATGATTTTTGTCAAATAACAAATACTTTTAGTGGATTAGTTAACATTTGTCTTCTTTTATAAATTTTAAATAATTTTCTACAAATTTAATAAAGGCTTAAATACCTTTTTGGTCCTCATTTGCGTATTGTTTGTTGCGGATGGTCCTCATTTTCACATAATGTTTAAAATGGTTCTCATTTCGACGGAATGTTTAAAATGGTCCTCATTCTCATCATTCGTGTTTTATTTTGTCCTTTTCTGTAACGCTGTTTAAATCATTAATGAAACACCCTACTACAAACTGTGTCACATGTACAATGTTCCATTAATGATTTAAACGGTACTACAGAAAAGGACTAAATAAAACACGAATGCGAAAATGAGAATCATTTTAAACATTCTGTATAAATAAGGACCATACATTCTGTCAAAATGAAGACCATCCGCAACAAACATTACGGAATGAGGACCAAAAAGGTAAAACAAGTTTGTTTCATAATTAATTGATTTCATTTTTTTTTTCATTTAAAGTTCATAATCACCATAAAAGTAATTTATTTTGACCTGTTTTGGACGTTGATAAAATAGCTGATAAAGTGGTCATAATAATTTAGTGTTGTTTCCTTTTTCAGAAAATAGTTTACTTCGTTCTCTAGCTTTTGCTTTTGAAAACGAAATTTTGAATTAATTTGTAGAAATATAACAATTTAAAGTTGTTTAAAAAAACAAATTTATAGTTATATTTTTAAAATTGATAAAAAATAAAATAAAATTATCTGCATTTGGTTTTGAGAAACTTTCCTTGAATGTTACTCTCAAATGAGAGATTTGAGAATTAAGATTATTGATGGACGCTTATCATTGTATTATTTTTTTAGTTTTCAATTTTTTTTTAAAATAATAATTAAGTTTTATATTTTTCCCCATTTTAAATTTTATAATTGAATTGAATTATTAATTTAAAGCTTAATATTATATAATTTCTATTTTGCTTCGTATTATTATTATTATTTAAAATTTTATATGTAAACTCCTTAAAATGTGAAAATGTTTTCTTTTAAAAAATAACCAAAACAATTAGTGAATTTAAAAATGTACTACCTTCTTCTGTACCTTTTTCTGTCTCAAACGACTCTCCCTTCAAAACTTTTTATCTTCTCTCCTTTTGTGAACTCAAACAAAAATTTACTGTTTTAGAAGACATATTCTCAGTCGTAAAGGTCTCTTCTAGTATAGCCAAATAGATTTTTCAATCAGGTAAGTTGAAGCTTTGGTCTCCTTCGATACTCACCTTGTTTTGGGTCATGTATGTGATCTTTCTTGGATTGCATGTGTTCCTATAGTCTTTATTTTTCCTTTTTGTTAATCAATGATTCCTTCCTTTGGTCTAATTAGTGAATAAGAGTTTTCATCAATCAATCAAAGGGTTTGGTGGATTCATAAAGATATTTTTGGACTGTATTGCAGACAAAGGAAGCTAATGACTTTTCATATCAATGACATTTCCGATTTAATTAGAATATTGCATGTTGATTTTACCCGTGATTGGAGGTTTTTGTTTAGCAAATTGGGTTTTTTTTTTAATTGAGGGTTTAATTATGTATGTTGATGAGAAAAGTTGATTTTTAAAAATGTTAACCGAATATAATTTATGAATCTTTCCAAATATAGTATGGTTGTTTTTATATATGAGATGTATTAAAATTGGTGGTTTATCAGTGTTATGTTGAAAGTCTATTAGTTTGACAAGAGAAAATTGATGAAGGTGAGGTTCAAATTGTGGTCTTCGAGTAATATGATGTTTGAGTTGAACTTGGAATTGGGTTGTGGTATGGTAACAATGAATGTAAAATCTGAAATCAAATGGGATTCAAAGTTGTAACCATGTTGAACTTGCGAGATTGATATTACTTAGTTAATGATGTGTTTTCATTCATTTATGGATTTGTAAATGTTGTAATTTATGTGGTTTAGGATGCAAATTGGAATGAGAGGTCTTGGTTGTTGGAATTGTTCAGTTTGATATCATTCATAAAACATTTTGAAATAAGTTTGAACAGAAAAAGGGAAAAATACCAAACTATGCAATGGAACAAACTAGAAACCTCACACCCAAACGCATTTGTCATGGTGTCGGACGATGCATTTGGGGTCAAGCGCCATCCTAAAATCTACAAAGTCAGAGAGCAAAGTTGGAGTCAGCATCGGGCGGTGGGTTATGGCACTGAGCGCCCACTAGTCAATGGACCTCTCTTGCGCCAATGTCGGGCGTCCCGTGTTAGCTACAGTCTGCTTTGTTTATTGTTTTTATATGTTTCGTGTTCTTTGGTCCTGTGATTTTATGATTTATGTTCTCCATGTTATTATAATATGATTTACAATTGAAAGATGAGTTTGTTGGGGGATCTTTCAAGAAAGGAAATCCTATTTTATGTAATCAGTAGTGTACACATTAATAGTAGTGTACACATTAATGAAAAGAATCAATATTTATGAATTATCTTGATATTCTAATACTCATTTAATAATTTTAATAATATTTATTGAAGACTCATGTAGAGTACAATGAGTTATATGAGAGGTGCAGGAGGTCTTGTCATTAATAACATTTAAAATGTTGTTATGACAGTTAAAATGACTAACCTTTGTTTTAACTCAGTAGAGCAACTCAGGTAGAGCAATATTCTTTTATTATATATCAATGTCTAGATCTAGATAATTAATTCTTGAGAGTAAGGATGTAAAAACAAATTGTACTTGCGGGTATCTACAGATGAAACCCGCAACGAGTAGGAAATAAATATTGTTAAGGGATATTTGTGGGCAACAGGTACGAGTATTTTTAATACCCGATGTTAACGGCGCGGGTACGGGTATCATAGTATCTGTACCCGTGGATACTCGTACCCGCTATACTCTAATTTAAATTAGAAAAAATACAAAACATGGTTAAAATATTAACATATCGATTTTGAATGAGTTATTTTTTTATCAATTAGTTTTTAAAAAAATATTTTTTTGTAAACTATCATTCAACATTATTTAGATGAATTATTTGGACTTTGTTTAAAATTTATGAATGTTATGTATTGTATTTTATTTGAATTTACGATTAAAATATGTTGTTAAATATTTATTTTTATATTTTTGTAAATACCCGCGGGTACCCATGGATATCCGTGGATATTAAAAAATTTTGCAAACGGATACCTGACGGATATGGGTACGAGTACGAGGCAGATATTTGTGTAGTGGGTATGGTACAAGGGAGCTACTACCCATACCCTACCTGTCCCGTTGACCTCCCTACTTGAGAGTCTATAATTGTATGTTTGGTATTTTATAAATGTTTGAAATATGTGTTTTTTTTATGTAATTAGTTTAACTGATATATGACTATTTCTTTTATAAATTAGCTTACCCTCATGTGTTTCTTGTTGTTTGTCTTCTTTCTTTTGCAGTCTTGTTGGGAGTGAGTAGAGGATGATATAGGTTTAGAGTTTCCTCTAAGAGATGATGAGCCAGTTAAGGAAGATGTTAGATTTACATGTTAAATTATTCTATTAGAATTAATAATTGGAACTTAAGTTGTAGGTATTAATAATTTAAATTTAATAGTATTGGATATTTACACCTTTACAAAAATATAATATAGATAATGTAAATTTTTAAATATTTTAATAAAAAAACTAAACGGGCCAATAGACTAGGGGCGTTGAACTTGCTCAGTGTTGGTCTGTTGAACTGTTTGGCCTTTTTCAACATGTTCTCCTTAATATTTTAAGGCTCCAGATCGTCCATGTTGGCTAGATTTTTCTTAAAGAGTGAATTGAAAAGATGTTTGGGTTAGAAACATCATATTAAGGAATGCATGATCACTGATGGAGTAAGGTTCGAGATGTTGACGGTCACGACAATGAACCTCTCAATGAAGTGTCTAAGGGTCTCACCCCTTTTTTGCTCCACATACTCTAACGAGGTCAAGGTGGTAGGTGCCACCTTGTTAGGTCTATAAGGAAAGAGTATCACTAGGGAGATACAATACCAATGAAACCTGAGTCCAACCACATAAGACACTGATACCACTCTCAACCCAAAACCTTAAGACAATGAGTTTATGAGTCTTTATCCTTATACAGTGCTCTACTTTCTCATTTCTAGCCAATGTGAGACTTAGACTCACACTTGGATTCCTAATAATCTCCTCCTCAAGGGTGAGTCCCTTCAACCACATTGGTATATTCTCCCTCCAGCGGAAGCATTCCCAACCACAAGTACTATTTTTCTGTACCGTCGTTCTTCTTAACGGGACACACTTACTTGGAACCTTTGTCAGGAAGATTTTCAATACAAAGACTATACTGCACTTGTCTGAGCCGGTTTCAACCATCGGCTCTGATACCATTTGTTAGGTCCATAAGGAGGAGATATCACTTGTTAGGTCTATACTAGAAAAAATAATACTTCCTAGTGTAGTCGTGAACATAGACATACACATTGTACGCCGAACTACGTTAAATTTTCTGTGTCTATTTTTCTCTCCTTTATTCTTACCTTTATTGCCTTGTTCCTAACACCTTGCGGTCAATGAATCAAGCTTTAGACATGGATCAAAAAGTATTAAAGGAGTACACCGAGTTGGGAATACAAGTTTAGAGTTCGACTGTCTAGTGTAATAGGGAACAACCTACAATATACCTTATTGTCCCTGGTGTGGATGTAAACTTAGGTGAAACATGTATTCATTCAGATGGGTCGTTGGATTAGTCATGTTAACATACTTGCATATGTCGATAGTAATCCTTCTTGAGATACCAACGTCGATTATGTTTGATGTATATAAAACATTTACGGTATAATATATCATATAATCAAACTATCAATATTTGATCATGTTATGTTAGGATATGGTAATCAAATCAATAAACATATATGTTAACATTATTTCATCACTTTTAAGTCAATAACGATAAATGAGTATTATTGGACTAATGTTAAGTATATTTGTTGTTGGGTCTATAGGTGCAATCAATTTTAATAATTATTTGTAAATTATATTTCTGAAGATATGATTCCTGGAAAAGTATTACAAATGTTATGTAGAAAAAGAAAATGATATTTAAACCTGGTTAGAATTTATATCCGTTAACTAGGCTAATCTAAGTGGATTTTTAAAATTTCTTTAATTAAACTTCAAGAGTCACGACTCAGCATCACCCGACCCGACCCGAACCGTCCTTATTTTACCGTTACTTTGTCCCTCGTAACATGAGATAGGGAGATGCAGTCGTTGCATTTGAGACTCGTCAAGGTCTCTCTTGCGGCCATGACCACCAAGAAGAGAAAAAGATCCTCGAAACTGATCCCACCCACTCCCTCAACGCCCCCAACTCCCCAAACCCAGGCCCGCCACTCTCTCAACACCGCAAAAGCCCGGGCCTGGGCCCCTCTCAACTTGACCCAGGCCGAACTCTCTCTGCCACTCACCTTCCCCACGGGCCAAACCTTCCGCTGGAAAAACACCGCCCCTCTAGAATACACCGGCGTCGTCGGGTCCCACCTCATAACCCTCAAACACCTCCAAAACGGCGACGTTTGCTACTGCCTCCACTCCCACTCTCACCCCGAAAAAGCCAAAACCGCCTTGCTAGATTTCCTTAACGCCGCCGTTTCTCTCGCCGGCTTATGGAAGGCGTTTTCCGCTTCCGATGCGAGGTTCGCGGCGCTAGCGCGCCACTTGAGCGGTGCGAGAGTGCTCCGGCAAGATCCTTTCGAGTGTTTGATTCAGTTTCTGTGCTCTTCCAATAACAACATTGCACGAATCACGAAGATGGTTGACCACGTGTCGTCCCTGGGAGAGCACGTGGGAGACGTTGGAGGGTTTCAGTTCCACGTTTTCCCTTCTTTGGAGCAATTTTCCTCTGTCTCAGAGCAACAACTCAGAGACGCGGGTTTCGGTTACAGGTTCATTAGTTACTAACCCTAACTACTCTTATGCAAGCATTCAATTGCAAATGTGTTTGTGACTATGATTGTCGTGTTGCTAGGGCTAAATATATAATTGGAACGGTTAATGCTTTGCGATCAAAACCTGGTGGAGGGGAAGAGTGGCTTCGTTCTCTTCGAAAGTTGGATCTTCCAGATGTTATATCTGCACTTTCTACGTTACCCGGTGTTGGCCCTAAAGTGGCTGCTTGCATTGCTCTCTTCTCGCTTGATCAACACCATGCCGTTCCTGTTGACACTCACGTTTGGCGGGTAAGCTTACACTTGTTAGTTATGGTTACTGATTGGCTATTGCATCTGTTGTAGAATGTTGCGATTCAAAGAGTTTAGCATAGAGCGTTTATTTGAATGTATCTCTTTTACACTTGGGTAAGATTGCCACCAAGTATCTCTTACCTGAGCTTGCAGGTTCGCAGTTGACACCAAAACTCTGTAATCGTGTTGCAGAGGCATTTGTTACCAAGTATGGTACATATGCTGGGTGGGCGCAGACTCTATTGTTCATAGCCGAATTACCTTCACAGAAGGCCATCATACCTTCACATTTGTGGACTATCAAACAACGGAATCCTGCAAAGGTAGAAGATGGCGAAGAAGAAGTTGGTAAGAGAAACACGTTTTGTTCTTAACCTTTTAAATTTGCATATTAGACATTTAACTTTCTGGCAAATATTTACTACGTTTTGTTTTTTCAACTAGAGTGAGATCTACAAATGGTGTGACTCTGAGGACATAAATGCACCAGACTTAGGTGTGACATGCTGCTGTCAAGAATTCATTAGGTAGAATATGCTGATACCACACTGGTTGTTCTGTTATACATACTGTTGAGTGTTTTTTCGTCTGGCTTTAATTTTTGTTCTCTGCATTTTATTAGCTTTTTTTTTATCTGCTGTAACCGATAGCTTACATCGTTCTTCTTCATTAATGAATAAGAACATAAACGAAAGATTTATTTTTCCCCATGTAATTTGACTTGGAGTTTTACTTTTCCTGTAAATAATTACTATGCCCAATTGATTATTTACTTTTTACCTCCCTTTCGCTCATTTGATACTTGTATTTGTAATGAACACATCTGTTTGCACATGTTCTTTTGTCTAATGGATGTTGATGTGTACATAAGCAACTTCCTCTAGTGGTTACATACGATTTAGTTTCTAACGCTTTCCTTGATGTTCTTACAAATTGTTGCATGCACGGTATTAAATTGCATCAAACTGTTTCTTATTTTGTTATTTTTCAAGAGCTATGCTAGTATGTACTTTGAAAAGGGTGATATTCACACAGGCATTGGTATTTAAACTTGTACGGTTTTCTTAGTTCTTCTTGCAACTTTCTTTATATGTATGCTATAACTTTGTGTTACTTCTTTCCTTTGACACATAATTTGCGCTCCTTTGAGTTGTAGAGTTGAGACTGGTGCTTCCTCTGTCATAAATGAAATCCTGGATAAATATATTTTCTCCTGTCACTGTGCACTTCTAATTGCTTATATTTCCCTGATGATGTAATACTACATATATTGTGTAAGGCCCCAACGACTAAGTTTGGTATTGAAAGGTAATATGATGTATTGAGTTCTTGATTGCTACATGCTTTTGGGCTATGATATGCCTGAATAAACATGTTCAGTTGTTAGTATATAATTCTTGACATGCATGTGGTATACGAAATAAATTATTAGCTACGTAGGCAGATGAATAGATAATTAATTATTCAAGCACAGGAAAGTTATAAAAATCTGTTATTTTTGTTTGAAAAAGCTCAATACTTTAAGCAAATGATAATTTTAAAACGCCTGAGAGTTATGTAAAACCTTAAGTCTATTTGATTGCTCTTGTTTATGTTATGTAATTTATATTATCACTTTACTGATGGCAAGCATCATCTGTCAAGAGAATTAAATCTGGCTGACAAGGACAGTGAATGGACATATTGAAATTCCTCACAACTAATGACAAATTCTTTCTCTGAACTCTTCCTTGCTTATATTTTGGGGATGTCTAAATATGCATCTGGCGGGAGAAAGGAGAGATGCAGGGCCATGCTGTCGTATATATTTCCTTTATCTATACACCTGCGCTCTCTGCATCCATGTTAAGAAGATAGATCATTCCTGTTTCCTCGTAATGTGTATCTTTTACTGTGATGTGATGTAAACTGTGTCCAGAGTGATTGCAAGTGGGTTCCCAGTTTCTTCTTCTAGCAGAACTAGTAGGTTCCCTGTAGATTTTAGGAGGGATCGGGGTATGTGATACCTGAATAAAAATGTTAAATTGTAAGTGAATAAATGCCTGACTGTTGGTAGGAGACTAATTATATTTAGGTGTAAAAGCATTGTAAAATCAGAATTTTGAAGTGTGAATAAATAGAAAATTAATTATCAGGACACTGGGCACATAGATATGCGTTGCATTTGTTTGGAAATTTATGTACTCTAGATGACCATTTAGAATAACAACAGGGGAAAAAAAAAACGAAAAGAATGTATAGTAAAAACAATTATCTTTTATTTTTCACAAATAGGGTTACCCATTTTGAGAGTGGCTACACAATTGAAGAAGTTATAATATTTTATTTATCTGCATTTTTTTATTTATTTGATTGAAGGTATTGTTTTGGAAAGCTGTCTTAGTTGTGGTCAATCCGAGCCCGGCTCAGTCGTGGTCTCTTTTGAGAGTTGCCTTAATGGCAACCTCAAGAGTGATGGTTTACTTTCTCCTCAAATGAAGATATTACTTGAATAAAGCTTGGAACATCCTCAACTTTTACATATGTCTGTTTGTGGGATTGAATTATGTTACAAAACCAATTTCCATGGTTCATAAAAATATTTTGTATCTTTTACTCTTATTTTAAAATAATTACATTACTATGTGTTATAATCATTGAGGGAGGAGCTTCATTGAAATCAGTATCCGGCGTGTTTTGTGACATCATTTAGGGAAATAAGAATTTTTAAAATTATTATGGATAGGATTATACCATTTCTGCGAAGGTGTTCCCCGTGGCGTTTGGAAGGATACCCAATATCGGCCTATACCTTGGCCATTAATCCAAGTATAACCCTTTCCCATGGAATCAAGATTAAGCACTATCGGATCGTTTCCCTCTGGTGCATCAAACGTTGTCTGCCAATAATCATGGAAATAAAATATTGGTAAACTGTTAAAACAATATTGTAGATAAATGATAAGCAGTTGTGATGCAAATGGAAAGCAGTTTTCATTCCGTAGATAAGGGTAGTGACAAAAACCAGCACAAAAGCCTTTTAACATGTTTAGTCGAACTCTCCTCAATGTCCATTCTTGGTTAAGGAAAAAAAGTAGTGTGAAATTTATGATCACATACCTTATACCATGTGAGTGGCTTCGTTGAGCTTTGAAATCTTTCCCATTGAACTTTACTTGATCCACTAGCTGTGTAGATTTGCAATTTTTCTCCCAACAAACCAACCTTAATTACAACAAATGCAAGATCAACATGCAATGTGCAATATTTAGTTTAATAATTAGGAATCGAAGTAGAGGGTTCAAGTACACATATTCTTTTAATTTGAAATTTTAAGCAGCAGGTAATGAATATGTACGATTGAACAGAAGACTGTTCAGAGTAAATGATATGGGACAAAAAAAGTTATGTTAACTAACTTCTGAGAATACTTTGTGAATAGTATGTCAAGATAATTCACGATTGATGTAGCATGATTGACAATTGAAGTTTCATTGGTGGTGGGGGTCTAACAATTTAGAGATAGTCACCTGATATCCCCATGCTTGATTAGTGAAATCTCGGCCTTGAACTTTCACTCTACTTAAACCAGCAATCTTGTGCTCGAGATATGCTCCTGAGTTCTTCATGTAAAAATAGACATAAATTTCACGTAATTAATTATCTTTCTTTGGCTACCATACTGTCAAATAGTTATTTTGTATGATTATAAGCAAAGCATGCTGTATCTGCAGGCGCATGCTTGCCAGATATTTGTTTAAAAGTAAGGGATGCTTCACTAAGTCCTTAGTGTGATCTTAAATCTTGGTAGAGGAAAAGAAACATGAGAGACGAAATAACCATCATACTACCTGGAAGGCTGGTACTTTCATCTTTGGTATTTAGATACTGCGAAGATTAGTTTTTAATTTATTCTTCTTTAAGTGGCTTCATTTAATTGATCCTGAACATAAAACAATTAAGACAAATACCGGCAGTCCAACTGTTGCACTGAGGAAAGAAATATTGTTCATCCCTTTTATGAGATTGAGTTTGTTTTCCATGACAAAAGACGCATTTCTGTGACTTCCATGAGCAGAACCTAGAGTTAGGAGCATGTGTAGATCCCAATGTTAGCAACTCAAACTGTGCATTATAATCTAAAGTATATTTAAATAACCAAGTCTGTTGCCAAATGGATCAGTTAGTTCTATCCCGAAAAAAGATGCTTTCCTTCTTTCTAAAAAAAATGGGATCGTCACGGTTGAGGTTTACCTACTAGATTTCCGTTGATGAAGGTATGCAAAACATGTCCTTGGCTGTGTGCACTTAGAATGGATTGAGCATCAGGAGAATTGTCATTAAACCTGCACGAGATGTCAACAAGAATCTTAGTGTTATATATATGGACGTTGTATAGCATGTATGTATACATGTTCCTGGCATCAAGATCGTATGTTGCTAATTTTACCTAAATGTGTACCACATATAGTCAGATGTATCTTTTGCTGTGCTGATTTGATCCAATAGTGTATTTGCTCTTAATGTAGTATCGTCAAAACTCGGGATGGCTTCTTTGTACACTTTCCATTTCTCGGCTGAATTGAACTGTAAATATGACTTCATTGATCTGTCATTTTTTGTGCGTACCTATAAGAACAGAAAATATGAATCGCCTTTTAGTAGCATCAAGATGTTTGTCGAAGTTAATACAAGATTAAGTAGTAAACAAAGCACAAGGAAACTATCCAGCATATGTCTTGTCTTTTAAATAAATGATGACACTATATATTAAGCGTTTGATTTTTACCTTGGCAGTGTTAAAGGCTACACTCTTGCAGTCTGGTAGAATACTGATTGATTTGGGGGGTAATTGGTATGGAATATTTTGGAATTGAATTGTGACACTTCGATCTTCATTATTTTCCAGGAAGGCAGCACATTCTGTTGAGCTACTTTTGAAAACATAAGCCTGAAGAATGATGGAAAATGATTGATTTTGTTTAAAAGATCCGTCTTTTAGAGAGTACTTTATAAATTGTGACTCAAATACCAGTATTATAGTGAATTGACCCAATAGTTTTCTTACGTTTTGTCGTGAGCCCAAGCTGAAGCTAGTTTGAGTACCATAAAGTAGGGTTTTTGAACATGACTTGATTGCTGCATGTAGCTCCTTAAGATGGCCCCATTTTGGTTGCCTAACCAAACCTGCTTACCTTAGCATAGTCAATCACGTTGTGATTCAATATCTATATTTTACTAAAATGGAGAAAGGAAGGAAACATACCGTATTCATCTAGTGGAGCTTCGTCATAATAGGATGTCGTTACGAAAGCGGAGGCTATCCTGTCGAAATTGGTTCCTCCATGGTACTGCATCAAATCCACATATCAAGCCACTTAAAAGAAAAATAATGGCATGCCTGATTACATGCTGGGGATAAAGAAAAGAGAAACCGTTACAACAAGGTTATGAATGATACCATGTAGTAATTGACATAGCTTCCTCTCTTTGCAATGAACAGAGCAACATTGTACGCAATGTCTTCAGCAGATCTTATGTATGGTACTCCACCAAACACTTGGTAACTTCAAATTTTAACGTGAAATGATTGGAATTAGACTTCTCAAAGGCTTTGAAAGTAGCACTTTCTGTGAAAAAAAAAAGGTTCGTAAATTGTAATGCAGAATTTCACAAGAACTTACAAACTTGTCCAGTTCTCTGTCCAGAGTGAAGGCTTGTTAGGTGAGTTAGGCCCCTTAAAAGTTGTACCGCACTGCATGCCATTGCATGTGTTGATCTGCAGATTACATGACTTCATTTTATACATGATGTAATATGAATAATATAACTGATAAGAAGTAATAAGAATTAGTAATACATTTCTTTAGTGCATTTTGATTGCCAGTTCTGGCTTAATTTTTCCGATTCAAGAATCCATTTTTTGCGTAAACATTCACATCCCTGTACAGTGTTATTAGATAAGGATCCAACGATAGGTATAATTATTGTCCTTTTCTCTGAAGTAAATAATATCCATTATGCTTGAGCTTGTATGAAGTGTAGTATATTTCAAAATTCTCCATTTCTTGTTTTATTGAACAATGGATTTGACAAAATTCCAGGGAAAGTAGAGACTAACCACGGGATCAGGAGCATTATCTTGCTTGCACATGACCCAAGGCACACCAGTTTGGAGTCCCACGGCCATTTGGGCAGCCCAACGAATATAAGATAGTCCTTTCTCGTGAAACGCCCCCTCAACGTTCCCATATTCGTTCTCAATCTACAATCACCATAAACCATTTACAAAATCCAAAAAATAAAAAATAAAAATAAAAATAAAAAAATAAAACAAACACAATTGACAAGTGTTGTTGGTTGGAAGTTTAAACAAACCTGTGATAGTATGATAGGTCCTCCTTGCGAAGCATAAAGATTAGCCGATTTCATCACGTTGACTATTCTGGCAGCGAACCTTTGCATGTGAAACTGCCATTAATGAATGGTCTGTTAATATCAGACTTGAGTGAAAAGTATATAGTAAAGAGTAATTTGTGTTAATGTCTAAGGAGACATGACCCAAATACTAAATAATATTTTGGATAAAGTAACAAGAGACAGATGGACTACCACGCTTGTGTAGTTCAAATTACAGTGATAGATTGAGGATCACAGTTCAGAAACTAGAGTGGAATACCTTGAATTGCTCATTGTCAGATCTGAATACGATACCCGGAATATCATGTAACCAAATTGGAAGACCCCTGCACCAAGAAACCCGCAACTCAGTTTCTTCTACTACGGAATCATTATCATAGTGTTTCTTATCATCAAAGTTCCCAAAGTAACTTCACTGACAACCAAAATATGCTTTAATTCTTACCCATATGTGCATTCACTCTCAATGTATGGTCCAATTCTGAGGGTTACATATAAACCCTGTGCTTGAATTTCCTTAATGAATCTCACTATATTATGCCTCCCTCTAAAGTTATACTACAAACCAAGTAAAAGATGCTTCTCGTAATTAATGAGCTTTAAGAAAATACATGAGAAAAAAAATATATAGACGAGTAGACAGGGTTTGAGTTTGGTCACCTGGCCTTGTTGAGGTTCGTGAAGGTTCCAAAACACGTAAGTTTGTATGACATCTAATCCACCTTCCTTAGCTTTCGCAATTAAATTAGGCCACATCTGTTCAAATCATCAGCAAATTACAATTCACAATTTAGAGATTATTTTTTTTTTTTTTATGTTATTCTTATTTACCTATTCCATTATTCCAACACGCAACTTTTCTATACCCACATTAATTCCTGGCTTCTTTTCATTTAAATTTTACTAAATTACTACGTGAGCCCCGTCTGCATTAATATTGATATAATCTCTTTTAATTCAAACGTAGAAAAATTTCTTCCGTTCATAAAAAAAAGTTAAATCGAAGTCGTTTATGATGCCTACACGTGACCCTTTTCGAATGGAAAATGAGGTTTTGACAAAAAATATTTTGACAAAATTGACAAACTTTCTATAAATAGGATTAAAGTAGATTAAATTTTTAATTTTTAATTTTTAATTAAAAAGAAGTAATAAAAGTAGTACTTTTTTACTTTATTTAGAAGTAATAAAAGTAATGTATCATTTTCCTTTTCGAATTCGATTCCCATTGTTTAATCCTTTAGCGCATGTAGCTAATTTTGGCCCTTAATGATTGCAAACCCCCAAAAGACCTAACCCACTAAATTTGATTACAAGCTTTACATGAACGAACAATGGCTCAACAATGAGCATTTTTTTCACGTTCAAATTAGTAAGCTTAGAACAATATGATACGCTAATTATGTGATTTTATGAATACTTATTTTACCATAATAATAAAATGAAAAAATATAAAGAGATTCTACCGTGTTCTTATTTTCATTATTATTATGATAATAATAATAATAATAATAATAATAATTTCGTTGCCATTAATAATTGACCCAATACGAGAACTTGAGAATATACATACAAGTTTGCTACAAATTAGGTGTCATGAATTAATATTCTACAAAAAAATTGAACCTTGTTTTTTTTTTCAGATATATCTCTTTATAATATATTTTTTTTCCGCGTAAGAGGTTCTTCAAGTTTAAAGCAACGAATAATTCACAAAAATATCCCTTATCTCAAAATTAAATTCAACTTTTTTTCTTCTCTAAAAACCAAAAAAAAACAGTTAATAATGGTCGTTGAGAACATATAAATTAAAAAATTAAAATCTTAAATTGTTTGTAGAGAATATATATATATATATATATATATATATATATATATATATATATATATATATATATATATATTAAATTGCAACTCTAACGTGGCTTCTTTTAACGTGGTTTTCCTGAACCTCCTATTATATGTTAAGCATAATCATTATCTGAATTTTTTTGGGACATGCGAATAATTTAATATTTAAAAATGTTATTGTGGTGTTAGGACCCGCTTTACTCATTTGGTATTAATAAATATTTAATAAGCCAATCTTGATATTATAATCAATATGTTTAAATTACTTTTAATCATATTAAAATGTATTTTTATTAATAAATACAGTAAATATAAACAATAAACAGGAAAATATTAACATAAAAATAATTTTCAGACATTATATTAAATAAAAATGGCAAGGAAAAATAAATAAGATCTCCATATTTATTGACTAATATATACTCAACAGATGGGCACTATCCTAAATAGTAATCAAATCCCATCAGACATTTTCTCAAAAAAATTACATAATACGCTGACCATATTTTTGAAGATTTATTTCGTTAAATTTGAAGAATACTCCCTGCACATACAATCTTGGATTTTCCTACTTAACGATGATATAAAAGTAGATTTTCTACAAATTAATTACTCTGACCATTTTCTACTTAAGTACTCTTTAATCCACTAGTGAGAAAGTTCTGTCCTGAGTGGTCCACTAAACAATTATTAAACACAATTAGATGACAACTTAATCATAGATAGGTTCAGGGAAGAACAGAAACTGAATCCAATTTTGACTCCAGTGAGATCCGATCGTTGATTAAAAAATAAATTAAGGAGATCCAGTCAAAGCTATAGTGGATGAAGAAAAATGAAGAGTGAAAGATGGAAGTTCCCTTAAAAAATAGTTTAAATCCCAACACTAAAATAGTCAGCTCCAAAGTTTAAACCAAAAGAGGAGAGAGTGAGAACCATGCGTCAATGGTCTCCATGTGAACTCAAACCTTCATTACACTGCTACACATGCATCACTAACACTAGATGTACAAAAAAAAAAAAAAATACAATTTACATTCTTAAATAAAGTACCAAGACTTTATATTATATATATAGTTCATATATAATAGAATTAGAAGACCCTGCAACTTGCTTTCCATTATATAATAAAACAAACCGCTTGTCTTTTTGTAAGATTATTTATGCCAATCTTGCATTCTTTTTATATATAAATTAATCTTTGAGAAGTGATGTTTAAACTAACAACTTAATCACTGATCTTATTTTCTTTTCCTACCATATTTATATTACTTATTATATATGTATATTTGTGTGGGTTGTTGGGGGTGTCTAACAATATTTTCATTATTTTTTTTATTACCGTTTTCAACCACATCGATAAAGAAGTGTAAAACAAGAATAACGTGAACCAACCATAGCGTTGCAAGAATAAACCGTATCAACGCTAAGTTGCAGAGAGTATTCCAACGATGATGGAGCACTCTTTGATATTTCTTACCTAACAATACTACAACCAAAACCAAACGGTTCTTATTTTCTCCTTCTTATTATCTCTTTATCCTTAACCCAGAAACATAGCACAAACACACCATATACGAACTCTATAGTACAAAATGAAAAGAAAATCGTGTGTGTGAAAAATTCAAGAACAAAGAGTGAGGGTGGCGTACCTGAGGAGTGCTGCGAGGATAATGAATTGAACCGGAGAAGAGGATTCGATGCTGTCCATCAACGATTAAGGATCTTCCGTCGTAGGTGACATTGCCACCATAGGCGCCACCGATAAACGCCGTTAAAATGAATGCTAACGGGAAACACCGTCTCCACCACCACACCTTCACCATTTCACCTTCAACTGTCGTTGTAACTTTTTCAGCTTTTGGTGATGAAGCACTCTTAATCTATATATATATATATATATATATATATATATATATATATATACACATGTGTTGTTTGCGTGATGGTCATTTATTTATATTAACAAGGTTTTGTTAGAAATGAAAGTGGTTCATATATAATACATGGAGTTAATATAAATGTTATTAACAAAAGAATTAGTTAAATAATGTAAATAATTAATTTACCCGACAGGCCCACATCACATGGTTTAACGTATAAGAAACCAATTTCGGGATTCTTTTCAATGCATTTCAATTGATTGATACAACACTGAATCAATTTTTCTCGAATTTTTGAATAAAAAAACGTGGTTAATTACTATAATTACTTTTTGTTAAGTTGTATTATTTCTGCATCAAAGGATTTATGTATGTTTGCATTACATGTGACTATCTCCTTTATGTATTTTTTTTTTCGTTTTATGTACAACTAAAGAATTCTTTTAAGGTGAAATACAACTTTTTGTCGTCAGATTTTGGTGTTCTTTCCCGTTTACAGTAAGAACGGCGATTGAATAATGATTGGTTGTAGCTTAACTGCTAACAGAAAAAGTAGTTAATTATAGTGAATAAATAACTTTGTTTTCAGTACAATATTATTTCATAGTTTCTATTAATTGCACCAGAAAAGGAAAAATCTGATAAGGATATTAATTCATTTTATCAAAAAGCAATGCAATATTTTTTCTTTGCATTGTACAACAAGACAAACGAGTAGATTTGGTAATAAGATATATCTAACCTCAAAATTAGTTGTTTTTTAATTATAAGCTGGTTTGCTTATATATAACAATTTTAATTTTTTGAAACTCTCAAAAATATCAAAGGATTATCTCACAAAACTAAAGAGTTACGATGGGACAAATAAATTATTCGCTGCTACTAAGAGTAATACAAAGTAACACGAAAACTAGTTACTTACTAAATAAATAAATAAACTTAATCAAATTTGTTTTCAATGACTTTAGATATTTTCAGACACACTCGTAGTAGTCACCAAGTCTATTGCATTTGCATTTCTATTTTTATACACAAATAAATTAATATAATATAGTACTATCCTTTTAAAATTCGAACAAGATCATTTACTAGAGATCCATTTTTCGTTGCTTTAATTTTAATTTGGCAATTTGATTCCTAAATGAATAAGTTGGGTTTGGGTTGCTATGTGTTGGCCCAAGTCATGCTGAATCGGTTTAGGTAAGACTAAGTCCATGTGTATCCATGTCAGGTCTAGTCAAGGTTAAGACAAGTCAAGTCAAATCCGATTCAAGTCAAGTTAGATTTAAGTTCAATCAAGTTGAGTTTAGATCAGGTTAAATCGAGCTCAGGTCAAACCGAGTTAAGTTAAACCCATGTCAAGTCAAAGTTATATTGAGTCAAGTGGACTCAGGTACATGTCAGTTTAGAAAAAGTGTGTTTCTACATTAGAAAGAGTAGAGTCAGACTCACATCAAATTGAGTCAAGTCATGTCTATATTGGACCAAGTTTAAGTTAGATTCATGTCTAACAATTTTGGAATAAGTTGAACCCAAGTTAAGTTATGTCATATTGAATAAGTTTGGCTGAATTTTAACATTTCAATCAAGTTTCAAATAGTATATGCAATACCCTTCTTTTCCAAGTTTTCCAAAAACAGATACCCAAACCCCCTCCCTCTCATGTGGCTGGATGATGAATTCTTCTAGGTCAAGCTGAGGAATTCTGCTTCTCCTCTCTTAGGTTGTCTTCACTCAAGTATTCACCCAAAGATAGGTAAGGGAAGCTGACTTTTCACCCAAATTTCGTATGAAATGTGTTCATGAGTGATTGAATTGCTTGATTGTGTGTTCAATTCATGTTTGAAATTGCCTGTGTGTGAAATTGGGTGTTGGATGATTCTGAGCGAGCCTGCATGTGAAGAACAGATGTGATTTCCTGGTAGTTTCGCCCAGGCGAGCTGCTCTCGCCTGAGCGAAAATACCAGAAGAGCACCTCTATCACTGCGTGAAATCTCACCTAGGCGAGCCGGAGTCGCCTGAGCGAGATAACTTCTCATCTAGGCGAGCCAGTTTAGCCTGAACGAGAGTTCGCCCAAGATTTTATTTTGCCACTGTAAGAGGTCTCGCCCAGGCGAGAGCAGCTCGCCTAAGCGAGACAAACTCTCTAGCTTAGGCGAGACCCTCTAGCCTAAGCGAGTTTCCCTGCAGAAGTTAGCTCCTTCACTGTTTTTGACTAATTGATATTGTATTAATTGCATTAATATGATAATGGCTGGTCTTGTATGTGATCCTTATGCATGATAGTCAGTGTGATGGAATTGAGTGTGAAATTGGTATGAATGAGAATGTGTTGGAGTTAGGATTTCAAGAAAAATTCTAAGGAAAATGGTTTTAGTAAATGTAAGGGCATGAGGACTCATATTGGTGGCATCCTGACGCTCCTAGTAACCATTAAGACTCATGTAGAGTATGATGGATTACGTCGGGGGAGTAGCAGGAGGTCCTGGTCTATGGACCTGATTCGTCATAGACGTGATGGAGCTTATCTTGGGAGTGGTTGGATAAATACCCCTTGTGCCTAAAACTCTGCAGAGTTTGGAAATCGTCACAAGTGCAATTTAAAATATTTTAATGACTCGTATAATTATGATAAACATTTGAAAGTTAGCCGAAATCTTGTTGTAATTCAAATTTACTTTACTGTTAACCTAATTTAAATAAGAGTTTTTGGGAATTGAAACTTTTCCAATACATTACAGACAAATAAAAAACATCTTATTTTATAAGTGTATTGCAGTCTACCTGAGTCATGAATCAAATCGACCACTCCACACTTATATTATTACAATAATATTAGGTTAAAATACTCCGTTGGTCCTCGTTTTAGTTCAGAAATCTCAAATTGGTCCTCGTATTTTAATTGGTCTCAATTTCGTCCTCGTTTTTGTAATTCAGTATTAAATCAGGGCAATCGTTAACTGTTGGTAAACGACATTTATATGTGATGATGTGGCTGTAATGTTCAATCTTACGTGTCAATGAGTTGTGGTTGGCACCTTAAACAACCATTGTTGTCTTCTCTTTTAAGAAGGTAATATTGGGAGAGGGTAAGTGTTTGAAT